>Ga0302202_10000111_pt1 | contig 91692 bp, 64 predicted proteins | sample II_Bog_N3_3_FD_194579 | JGI IMG/M metagenome (GOLD analysis project Ga0302202, IMG submission 194579) | Peat permafrost microbial communities from Stordalen Mire near Abisko, Sweden - II_Bog_N3_3 | ecosystem: Environmental > Terrestrial > Soil > Wetlands > Peat | place: Sweden: Abisko... | reverse complement strand
ATCAGGGTTGCCTCCACATACTCGGCCCCAAATCGCATCAGCCTGTCCCGGTGCTCCACCACAACCGTCTGCACCTTCGGGTCGCGCAATAACCGCATCAGGCCGCGCCGGTGTCCGTTAAGACCGCAACCTACTTCAGATACCGTTTCGACCACGTTTAGCTTCCGACTCATCGCGTAGGCCGCCAATCGGCCAAGTTGGGCCTCCAAATCCTTCTTCTGGTCGTGCGAGGACACCCGCGCGTAGAGTGCCGCTCCGTTCGGGCCGGCCGGGGCGTCTTCGACAATGATCGTGCCGGTTGCCAACTGGTGGGAAGGTAGCGGCAGCTTTCCACCCTTGAACATCTGCCAAGCCGTCTGGTAGCCAATCCCCTCTCGCTTCGCCCAAACCGATAGCTTCATACCCAAATTGTCGGTGCCAATCGCTTGTAAAACAAGTAATCTCAGGATGAAAAGAGATAAAACGAGCAACAGTTGTTAACCCCCCGAAGGACTACGGTCGGTGGTCAGAGCTCGTCTACCAATGGGTACGCCACTGCGTGGACCGCTACGGCCGGGCCGAGGTGGAGCAGTGGTACTGGGAGACATGGAACGAGCCGAACGGGTCATACTGGCACGGCTCGGCTGCCGACTTCTATAGGCTCCACGACATGGCCGTGGACGCAGTGCGCCGGGCGCTGCCCTCCGCCCGGGTGGGCGGGCCCGATGTGGCCGGCAGCGGCGGCGCCTTCATGGAGGGCTTCCTCGCGCACGTTGCCCGGGGCCGCAACTACGCGACAGGCAAGATCGGAACCCCAACCGATTTTCTGTCTTTCCACGCAAAGGGCCAGCCGGCCTTTGTTGACGGCCATGTGCGCCTGGGGATTTCCGCGCAGCTCGCTGAAATTGACAAGAGTTTCTGCATGATCGCCTCAGTCCCCGAGCTGCGGGAAAAGCCGATCGTCATTGGCGAATCCGATCCCGACGGCTGCGCCGCATGCCTGGGCCCGCAACTGGGCTACCGCACGGGCACGATGTATTCGAGCTACACTGCGGCGAGCGTTGCCCGGCAGTACGCCCTGTCGGACAAGTACCGCGTCAACCTCGTGGGATCGCTCACCTGGGCCTTTGAATTCGAGGACCAGCCCTACTTCGCAGGTCAGCGCGTGCTCTCCACCAATGGAATCGATCTGCCCGTGCTCAATGTGTTCCGCATGCTGAGCAGGATGGGCGGGACGCGAGTAAAGACCCAGAGCTCCGGCGAGGCCCCCCTGGAGGTGGTCATTAGGGACGGCATCCGCGCAGCACCCGACGTCGGAGCGATGGCGAGCCTCGAGGGCCGGAAACTCTCGATCCTCCTCTGGCACTACCATGACGACGATGTTCCTGGACCCGATGCCCGGGTGCTGCTGCATCTGGACAGACTGCCGGTGGCATCGGGTGCAGTCCGCGCAAGCGGCTACCAGGTCGATGAAACGCACAGCAATGCCTTTTCCTGCTGGAAGGCTCTCGGAAGCCCGGCCGCGCCCGATGAGGCGCAGTACCTGAGGATGCAGGCTGCCGGCCGGCTTGCGACGATCGCCGGAATGCCTGCAACCCTCCAGGTAACCGGAGGCACGGCGGTCATGGAAACAGCGCTGCCCCGGCGAGCTGTCGCGCTCGTCGTGATTGACTGCGACTAAATCCTGAGGAATTGAGCTGGATCAGCTAGACTAGGGAACGTCGTAAACCTCGACCAAGGCCACGCCTGTGTCGGTGGCCGTGCCCGCCGCCCCTGCAACCTGCACCGTGTAGCCGCCCGGCGGGAGCGTCACGAGGAGCGCGGAGTCCAGGCTGGACGGATTGCTCCATGCAAAGGCTCCCACAGCGGCCGCCGTATTCGAGATGGCCGTGCCGCCTCCCCACCCCGAGTTGGAGGCGAGAGCCGTCGATCCGCTGTAAAGCGTAAGCTGTGGGTCCGCGAGGGTTCCGGGGACGCCAAAGACCCCTAGAGCCGGACCCGAGGCACGGATAAGCACCGTCTTTGAGGTCGAACCTCCGATCACAAAGCCCGCTATCAGGATATTGCCACCGGTGCCGACCTGCACCCGGGCCGAAATGTTGATGATCCTCGGCGATGCAGACGTATACGTGCCTGTGGGTGTCGCGTCGTAGACCTCGGCAAGAGCCACACCTGTGTCCCCCGATGCGCCGGCGATCTGCGCGGTATAGCTATTGGTCGCCAGGTTCTGAATGTAGAGGGCCGAGTCCTTGCTGGCGGTATTGGTCAAGGTAAAGGCCCCTACCGCCGTGTCCTCGGCCGTGATCGTCGACGCATTCCCGCCCGATCCCCACCCCGTGTTCGATGCGACAACGTTGGTTCCCTGATAAAGAGAAAGTGCGGGATCAGGGAGTGTTCCAGGCACTCCAAAACTGGCGAGCAGTGCCGGGCCCGTCCCGCGGATTAGGACCGGCTGGGTTCCCGAGGTGCCCGTGCCTCCGCTTACAAAGCCCACGATCAGGATGTTTGCTCCCGTACCCACCCCCGCGCGGCAGGAGATGTTGACAAGCCTTCCGGGGTCGTTCGTCGAGCTGACGTTCAGCGAGGCGGTATTGCTGGTAGTCGTTCCCGCCGGGTTTGTGACCGCGCACGCGTAGTTGCCTGCGTTTGAAACGCTCGCTCCGCTGATGATGAGGGTCTTCGACGTCGCCCCGCTAATGCCGTTTCCGTCGGAAAGCGCATTGCCATTGAGCCTCCACAGGTAGGTGCCCGAGTCGGCAACGCAGTGAAACACCGCGGTGCTCCCGGCGGCGACGCTCTCCGAGTACGGTTGCACCGAAATAGAAGGAGGATTGGAACTGGCCGCGCCGATCGTCAGCGTCGCCGCGGTCGATGAAGCCATCCCGCCTCCCGTCACAACAAAGAGCTGGTAGGTTCCGGCATCCGCAGCGGTGAGGTTGGTGATGGTCAGTGTCCCTCCCGGGCCTAGCTGATACTTGCTCCCGTTGAGTTGAAGAAACTGCCCCTGGTAGGCCCAGAACCATGAGGTATTGTTCGGCTCCTGGCTGGTCCCGAACGTGACACCCGGGTTGAACGTGGCGGAGCCTCCAAGAGGCCCCGTCTGGTTTGCCAGTGTTCCGCTGACAACGGGGGCGGCTACTGCGGTGGCCGACTTAGCAACGATGAAGAAATAGCTGTTTTGGTCGAACAAAAGAACCGAGAGGGCGCCCGAGATCGAGGTCGTGTCCACACTGGAGACCGTGTCGTACCTGAGATTTGCGACATAGGGCAGCCCGGCCGTCAGGGTGCCCGCAGGAATCGTGTAGGAGGTGAAGGGTGTCGCCGACGTCGTGGTACCGCTCCCCGCGTTAATGGTCGCGTACTCCTGTTTAAGGTTCACGCTATCGGGTCCCGCGCTGTTGATCTGGACGGACATATGCCCTGCAATGCCCCCCGAAGCATACTCTTTGAAGGTCGAGAAATTAAGGGTCGCCGCCGTGGTTGGATCCACCACCAGGACGCCATTCTGCCACGTTCCATTAGTTACCTGAGGGGCAGACGCCGGGTAGGTCGGCGTCCCAACCGTGTAGGTGAGGGAGGGCTCCCCGGTAATGTTGAGCTTGTAGGTCCCTGAGGGGTAGGCCGCCTGAAGGCTCGACTGGGAAGCAAATGCGCTGTCCAGCAGGTCGCTGCTCTGGAAGGTCGAGTTTACCGCCACCGCCGCCGACGTACCATTTGGGAGCGTGAGTGTTCCCTGGCCGGAGCCCTGAATTGAGAAAAGAAAAGGGAGGCTCGTGAATGGAGCGATCGCGGTCGAGGAGGTCTGGATCGAGGACTCGACCTCAAAGATGCCGTATGCGGAGCTGGAAGCCTTCGCTGTGTCACCCAATGAAAAAGCGGCCGCAAGCGCCGCGATGATGAACGAACCAAGATTGCGTCTTGTAATGCCCATAAGATGAAAATCTGTCGGATGTGAAAGGGCCCAGTCCGCAACCCAGCCGGAGAGCCGTATTCATAGGGTACATTAGGCTGTTGAATGTCTCTCATTATGTCAACCCATGGATCATTCCAGAATTTGTTGTTAACATGAATGTTGCCAATCGAATGTCACTTATAGTCCTCTGTCCGCGCCAACCGGAATATAGGCATATCGCAGCCATTCACTTTAGCCGCTGAGTGGATGAAGTTTTTCCCGGACAGCGCGGAACTAATAGCTCCATTAATAGTCTTAACATCCCCGTGCTTAGCAACAGACGCCTTCCGGTACCCTCCGGAGCCAACGCCCTAGCCCTCTCCCTATTCCTGCTGGGCGCCATGCCCCGGCCCTCCGCGCGTGCGGAAGGCTCCCTCGCTTATAATTTCGAGGACTACAGCGAAACCGGCGGGCGCGTCGGCGTGCACACGATGGGAATCCTCGCAACGCAGGACCTTCCCGACGCCTTTAAGTTCAGCGTCACCGCGATAAATGATGCGATCGCCGGGGCCACACCCACGGGCGAACCGGCACCCGCGGGTTCCGATCAGGTCCCCCTGGCCGAGCTCCACGACCACCGTAAAGCCTGGGATATGGAGCTTTCGAGGCAGTTCAACCGGGTGAACCTCTCGGTCGGCTATGCGGACAGCCGGGAGCACGACTACATTTCCAAGGGCTGGTCCGTGAACACCCTCACCGACTTTAACCAGAAAAACACCACGATCCTCTTCGGGGTGGCCGGGCATGAGGACTCCGCCGAGACCTTCTACGACGATCCGCAGATCTATGTTAAGCGGCACTCGTACAGTTCCATCCTTGGGGTCACCCAGCTGCTCGATCCTAAGACTCGTGTCACGGTAAACGTCACGTGGGCGCGGGATGTGGGGTACCTGAGCGACCAATACAAGGTGGTCGAGAAGGACGTCGAGCTCGTCCCCGGGTCTTTCTTCCCCCTTGTCTTTCATGAAAACCGGCCCAGCGAGCGCAATTCGGGTGTCCTGTACACCTCGGTGAACCGGGCGTTCCCTGAGCTGAACGGCGCCCTGGAGGGCAGTTACCGTTTCTACGCGGACACCTACGGCGTCAAAGCCAACACCCTCGAGCTTAAGTGGCTCCAGAAATTGGGGCGCGACCTGGTTCTCGCCCCCGACTTCCGCATCCACGAGCAGGGCGCTGCCAACTTCTACCATTACGACCTGAACACGACTGACATCCTCCCGACCTATACCCCCGACCCGAATGGTCCCGCCTATTCTTCGGACTACCGCCTGTCCTCGCTATTGGCCGTGACCTATGGGCTCAACCTCTCCTGGAAGCCGCGCGACTGGCTAAAGCTCACGCTCGACTACAGCCGCTACAACATGCGCGGCCGCGACGGCGTCACTCCCCAGAGCGCCTATCCCGACGCGAACATATATTCAGCGGGCGCGCAGCTGTCATGGTGAGTGCCCGCGGAAATCCGACCCACGAATTTTATCTCCCCATGAAGACCGCCAGGAACCTGTTCCTTGTTCTCGCAGCCCTGACCCTGGGCTCCGTCTCGCGCGCCCAGGTAAAGGTGGGCGACAATTTCCCGGCCATCAAGGGCGCGGCAAATGAAGCGGTCTCCCAAATCGACGGGAAAGTGGCGATCGTCGACTTCTGGGCGTCCTGGTGCGCCCCCTGCAAGGCATCCTTCCCGGCCTATGCGCGCCTGTACTCGGTCTACGCCCCCAAAGGGCTTGTGATCGTAGCGATGAGCGTCGACGACGACCCGACGGACTATGCCCGGTTTGTGAAAAGGTTCTCCCCGGGGTTCCCCGTGTCCCTTGACCAGGGCCACCAGCTGGTCCGGCAGGTGAGCGTACCTACCATGCCCACCTGCTATGTCATGGATCGAGGCGGTCGCGTCCGGTTCATCCACGCCGGATATCATGGAACGGCCACGGACGATGCCCTGCAGAAGGAAGTCGAACTCCTGCTTTCCGAAAAATGACGCGCACTGCCCTCCCGGTTTTAAAGCCCATGAAGCCTAGAACACGCATAGCCCTGGCCTTGATCGCCGCGACACTCGCCGTACTGGGCACCGGGTGCTCCACGGTGCAGGCCGTGCGCGTCCAGCCCTGGGAACGCGGCCTTCTGGCCGATTCCATCATGGACCCGGGCAGGGATGCGCTGGGCTCGGCGATGATGGAGCATGTGACCTCCTCCAGGGAAGCCGCGGCCGGCGGCCAGGGAGTCGGTGGCGCAGGCTGCGGGTGCAATTGAGCCTGTGCGGACAGGCCAATAATGGCGGATGCGCGTTCGACTGTCCGATTTTGAACGCCGGCCAATTTTAGACGTCCATCCAGAGCTCATCAACTATCCATGACTAGGTTTACTCAATTCTGTAACCGCCTGCGCCGATTCCAATTCCCGGCACTGGCCCTGTTCACGCTCCTGCAGCGCTCGCCCGCAATTCGTGCGGTGGCGGCCTTCGGGGACTTTGTGCTGGAGTCGCCTGCGGGCGTGCTCCTTAAGTCCGCGGCGGCCTCGGTCGCGGCGCTGGGCGCAATCGATTCGGTCGCGGGCGCATCCTCCACGGGCCTGGCCTACACCTACACGCTCTCCACCGGCTCGCCCGGCCATCCTTCCCCCTACTCGGTTATCCTGGGAACGCAGATTTCGGCGGTGGCCTTCCTTCTTGAATCGAGTCCCGCGCAGAACCCTCCCCAGTCGTGGGCGATAGCCGGAACGATTCCCCCAGGACTGCAGTTCGGCAATAGCACCGCTTCGGTGTCGGGCACCGGCGGCGGCGTGAATCTGGCCAACCCCACCCTGTTCGGGACACCCACGCAGGCGGGCACCTTCAAGATGCTGTTGCAGGCCTACCAACTCCAGAACGCTGGCGGCTATTTCTCATCGATTTTCACGTATGTGGTGGTCGTGACGCAGGCGGCCGCGGCGCCCGCATTCACGACTGAGCCCGCAAGCCTCACCATTGCCTCTGGCTCGAACGCCTCCTTCACCATTGTGACCTCCGGGGCACCGCAGCCGACCTACCAATGGACCCTCAACGGCAACAATATCTCCGGAGCGACGGCTTCCATCCTCACGATCAACAGCGTGTCGGCCGTTAATGCCGGAAACTACGCCTGCGTCGCAACAAACTCGGCGGGAACGGTCACCAGCACCACGGCCACGCTCACCGTCCTTTCCCCGACCCTTCCGTCGTTCACCAGTGAACCCACCGGGCTGACGATCGCCTCCGGGGGCACCGTCGTGTTCACGGCGAGCGCAACAGGGAGCCCGCTTCCGACCTACCAGTGGAACTTCAACGGCTCCCCCATCGCCGGGGCCACAAATCCCACGCTGATCGTGAACGGGGCTACGGCTGCAAATGCGGGGAACTATACCTGCGTGGCGACCAATTCGAGCGGCAGCGCGACGAGCAGCCCCGCGACGCTGGGCGTCGTGAGCTCCTCCGATCCGGGCCGCCTGATCAATCTTTCGTGCCGGGCCGGGGTCGGAACCGGGGCCAATGTCCTGATCGCCGGATTTGCCGTGGGGCCGAGCAATGCGACGGGCCAGGAGTCGCTTCTGGTCAGGGCCTCGGGGCCCGCGCTTGCGGCCTTTAGCGTCCCCGGGACGCTGCCCGATCCCAAGCTCGACCTCTACACGGGTGCGGGAGCGCTCATCACCAGCAATAGCGGCTGGGGCGGCGTTTCCTCCATTGCGAACGCGGCTGCGGCGGTGAGCGCCTTTGCGTGGTCGACCTCGCCCGTCGGCAAGGATGCGGCCCTCCTGGCATCGGAGCAGGCGGGCCCCTACACGGCCCAGGTCTCGGGCGCCACGGGAGACACCGGGGTGTCGCTCGCGGAGGTCTACGACGCGACGCCGGCCGGGACCTACACGCCCACCTCCCCCCGCCTCGTCAATCTCTCGGCCCGCGTCCCCGTCGGCACGGGCGGCAACATCCTGATCGCAGGCTTTGTGATCGGGGGCTCCACCTCTAAGACCGTGCTGATCCGTGCATCGGGACCAGCCCTTGTGCCCTTCGGGGTCACGGGAACCCTCGCGGACCCACAGCTTACGCTCTACAGCGGACCGACGGTCCTCGCCTCCAACACCGGCTGGGGCGGAACGACCGCCATCTTGACCACGGCCGCCTCCGTGGGTGCCTTCGCCTGGGGAGACGCGGCAAGCGCGGATTCCGCCCTGTTGGTCACGCTCCCTCCGGGCGGTTACACCGTCCACGTGGCCGGCGCCGCGGGCACGGCGGGCGACACGGGAGTCGCCCTGGTCGAGGTCTACGACGTTCCCTAGTCGGCTAGGTGCCTCAGCCTCCGGGGCGCGGAAACAGCGCGTCGAGTGACTTCAGGTTCTTTAGCTTGGAAGGCCGCTCCCCCGAGCGGGCTGGCCCAGGCGCTGTTATGAGCGGCGCCCTCCTCGATTGATCGCCCTCGGCAGCCGGAGTTCCCAGCGCGGCCAACGCCTTCTCAAGCTTAATCTTCGACACGGGTGTTGCCGTGCCGAGCTCCTGGGCAAAAAGGCTGACGCGCAACTCCTCGACAAGCCAACGCAAGTCCCCGCCGCGCTTGGCGGCCGCGGCGGCAAAGGGAGCGAGTTCACGCGCCCTCTCCTCATCCCTTGCCTGGTTCTGGCGGCGCTTTGCCGCGCGAAGTTTCATCGCTTTCAGGTAGCGCGGGAAATGGCCGAGCTGGGAATAGGGCGTCGCCCTGAGGTAGTCCGCCGGGATGAGGCGCTCGATGTCCGCGGTGAGCCCGGGATAGGGATGCTTCTCGACGAGGAGGTCCTGGCGCAGGGTCTCGATCTCCCGAACCAGGTCCACGAACTTCGGAACAATCCCGCGCAGGTCCTCCTTCGCCCTGGAAACCGCCAACCTGAAGGCCGACTCCGTGAGCGGTTCCACCGGCCGACCGCACACCCATTCCCGGATGCAGTGGTGCGCGTCCTCTCGCAGCTCCTCCGAGGGCTTGAGCATCGCAAGCGTGGCCCCAAGCCCCCCCAGGGCCTTCAGGTCGCGGTGGAGCCAGGCCAGGTCGTTGCGCAGTTCAAGGGCAAATAGGCGGCAGAGACCGACCCTGCCGGCCGCCAGCGCCTCCTCCGGTGTCCGGAAGAGGCGGAGCGCCACACCCCTGTCCTCCTCCTTGAGGGCGGGAAAGGCGTAGACCCCTACCCCCGCCTTCTCCGTGACCATGATCCTCTCGGGTATGTCCCCGAAGGCCCATGAAGACTGGGCGGGTTTCTCGATCCGGGAACGGGCCCGGCCCCAAGCCTCGGGGTTCTCCCTCAAAAGGTCCACGGCGCCCGAGCGCTCGCGTATTTCAAGAGCGGAAAGCACCTGCGCCAGGTCCCGGCCCGCCGCCAATTCCACCCCGTTATTGTCCACAACCCTGATCCTCACCCTGAGGCGGTCCGGAAGCGGCTTCGCCGACCACGCGGCGGTGTCGACGGCCACCCCGTGGGCCTCTCGAACAAGGTCCCGGAGCATATCCGACACGGTTCCCAACCCGCCGCCGTCCCGTCTCCTCAGGATAAGCGCCCCAGCCAGCCCGCGCGCCGTCTCTGCCAGCGGTACGAACGCCCGGCGCTGGTCCTTGGGCAGGGCTCGCAGGTAATGCTCGACCTTTTCCACAAGGTGCCCGGGAACGGCCCAGTCCACGTCCGCCTCCGTGAGGGCTCCCGCCTGCCTTAGGTTCACGGCCAAGGTCACCCCGTCATCCTCCTGGCCGGGCCTGTAGGCGTAGTGCAGGGGGATCGCCCGGTTCTCGATCGGCACTGCCTCGGGAAAATGCTCCTTGTCCGGAGCCTCGTCGACCGGCCCGCGAAGGTCCTCCTCCTCCATCATGAGGAACTTGGGCTCATTGGGCCGCCTTTCCCTGACCACGTCGACGAGCTCGGCGACCGCAGAGACGTTCTCGAGTCGCGCCGAGTAGAACCTATAGGCGGACTCGTCGAGGCCCAGGTAGGTGCTGTCGCGCAGCCTTGTGAGCACGGATTCGAGCCGGTCTCGCAGGCTCCTGTTGTGCGCCAGGAAGTCGAACGGCCAGGTGACGGTGTCGTTCACCAGGCCCTCCCGGATGAAGATCTCGGTTGCCCGGACCGGGTCTATGGCGCCATAGCTCACGGACCTTGCATCGATCTCCAGTCCGTAGAGGCGGGTCCGCTGCTTCACAAGGACTCGACCTCCCTCGGCATTCCAGAAGGGCTCGCTGTGGGAGACGCTCACGAGATGTGAACCGAGTTCGAGCGCCCAAGCCGGATCGAGGCGGGCACAGGTGCGGGCGAACAAGCGCGTCGTCTCCATGATCTCCGCCGCCATGATCCAGCGGGGCGCACTGCCGCGCCTCTTTTGGGGGGCCTTCCCTCCCTCCCGTCTCTTTGAGGCGTCAGCGGCATCGCGCCTGTGGAGCACGGACCCAGGGAAAAGGACCACGCGCCGGTCATGGGCCGCGCGGTATCCCCCGTTCTCCTCATCGAGCTGGGCGATGTTCCCGAGCAAGCCGGCAAGGATGCTGCGGTGGATCGCCCGGAACCCCGGAGAGCCAAATGCCAAGGAGCGATCCGCACCGGGCCTTGTACCATCGAAGACCGACGACGCCCCGGCCCCGTCCCCCCGGCCCAGCACGTCTGAAATCTGGGCATGGACGTCCCGCCATTCCCGCATGCGGGTGTAGCTTAGGTGGTGGGAGCGACAGAAAGCCCTGAGCCGCGACTGCCCCAGGGACTCGACCTGCGTGTGGTAGGCGTCCCAGATATTGAGAAGCGTCAGGAAGTCCGAGTCGGGGTGCGCAAACTTCCGGTGGGCCGCATCAGCCTGGACCCTCTTCTCCTGGGGCCTCTCTCGCGGGTCCTGTATGCTCAGCCCCGAGGCGATGACCAAGACCTCACGGACGGCCTTCTCGCGCAGGGCCTGGAGGATCATGCGGCCGGCCGTGGGATCCACGGGAAGTCGGGCGAGCTCGTGGCCCAAGGAAGTGAGCCCGTGCCCGGCTCCCGGCTCCATTGCGCCCAGCTCCTCGAGCAGCAGGTACCCCGCCCGAACGGCTTTCGGCGCCGGTGGCCCGATGAAGGGGAAGGTCTCGACATCGCCCATCCCGTAGGCCTTCAAACGCAGGATCACGTCCGCCAGATTCGCACGTTGTATCTCGGGCTGCGTGAACTGAGGCCGGGCGAGGAAGTCCTTCTCCGAGTAGAGCCGGATGCACACCCCATCAGCGACCCGCCCGCACCTGCCCTTGCGCTGGTCGGCGCTCGACTGGGACACGGCCTCGATCGGAAGCCTGCGCGTACGCGCCTTGGGCGAATAGCGGCTGATCCGGGCAAGGCCGGTGTCCACGACATAGCGGATGCCGGGAATCGTGAGCGAGGTCTCCGCGATATTGGTTGCCACGACCACCCTGCGCCGCTGGCCCGTTGCAAAGATCCTCCGCTGCTCCTCGTTGGTCAGGCGCCCGAACAGGGGCACTACGTCCCAGTCCCGCAAGCGGCCCGCGAGCACCTCGCACGTCTCCCGGATGTCCCGCTCGCTCGGCATGAACACCAGCACGTCTCCGCCGCCGGACTCCCGGGCGATCCGCTCCGCGCTCTCGATGGCGCCGTCAATGTAGTGCATGGCCTCCGACCTGGATACTCCGTCGTCGCCCTCGACCTCATCGCTGCCGAGGCCGTCGAGGGGAAAATAGACCACCTCGACCGGATACATGCGGCCCTCCACCCGGATCACGGGCGCGTTTCCAAAGGCCTTGCTGAACTCATCGGTATCGATGGTCGCCGAGGTGACGATGATCTTGAGCTCGGGCCTGCGGATGCGCAGCTGCCGCAGGTGTCCAAGCAGAAAGTCGATGTTGAGTGACCTCTCATGGACCTCGTCGATCACGATCGTGTCGTATTCGCGAAGGAGCGGGTCTCCCTGGGCCTCGGCCAGGAGCATTCCGTCCGTTAGAAACTTGATCACGGTCTTGGGCGTCGTGTTGTCGCTGAAACGGACCTTGCAGCCCACCTCCCGGCCCCATGCGACCCCCATCTCCTCGGCAATGCGCCGGGACAGCGACAGGGCTGCAACCCTTCGGGGCTGGGTGCAGGCGATCCGGCCCAGGGAGCCCCTGCCGGCAGCGAGGCACATCTTCGGTATCTGGGTTGATTTTCCCGATCCCGTCTCGCCCGCAAGGATCAGCACCTGGTTGCCCGCTATCGCGTCCACGATCTCCGGGGCACGGGCACTGATCGGCAGCTCCGGCGCGAATTCAATCCGAAAATTGAACCGGGGGTCAGAGGCGCCACTGAAAGGGTGTTTTTTCTGATGCTCCACGAGGAAAACACAGATTCGCGAGCCCAGGCAGGGTTGACAACTCTTAGCTCGGGCGGCGAATCAGGCCCCCGACGCATAACCCCGCGCGGCATGCCGCGCCGACTAACGATGAGCGCGAGCGTCGCCCCGCTCCAGCGCAGCCTAGCTTCGACTAAGGAAGGCCGTAGCCATACTGGGCCAGCACCTTACGGGCTGCGGGGCTCTGGAGAAAATCGAGGTACTGGCGAGCAGCCGAATTTAAAACCCCCCGCTTGGTAAGAACCCCCGCTTGAGCGATTGGGGCGTAGAGGGTTGCCGGGACCTCCAGCCAGCGCCCTTTGTCTGCTAGCTTTGGCGAAAGAACCAAAGACAATGCAACAAAGCCGGCATCCGCGTTCTTGCTCGAGACAAACTGCGCCGTCTGAGTGATGTTTTCGCCGAAAACGAGTTTAGGCTTGGCCACCTCCGTTAGGCCCAGCTTTGCCAGCACTTCCTCAGCCGCCCTGCCATAGGGAGCCGTCGCCGGATTTGCGATCGCCAGCCGTTGGACCGACGTGTCGCGAACAACCGATTCAACGGACGAGAGATCAATCCCGTTCCGGGTGGTCCATAGAACGAGCCGGCCTCGTGCAAACGTGGCCAGGCTCGAAGCCTGCGCACTGCCGGACTCCACAAGCTTCCTCGGATAATCGACATCGGCCGACAGGAATACGTCGTACGGCGCCCCGTTCTTAATCTGGACCACGAGGCTGCCGGAGGCACCGATCTCACTGGTCACCACGACATCGGGCCTAAGCTTTGCAAATTCCGCATTTAAGGGTTCGATCACGTAGACGAGGTTAGCCGCAGCCGCCACGGACACACGCTCCGCCCCAACACCACGCGAGCACGCCGCGGCAAAGAGAAGCAAAAAGGCCATCCTCCGAATGGTTCTCATGTCCTATGAGCCGTGTATGCCCTGCCATTTGTCAAGTGAGAGCGTCTCCCCTCCTGTCATTGCCTCACCCATCCGTGGCCGGATGCATGGAGCCCCGGTGCCGGTTCTCCAAAAAGGAAGGCGACCGTGATTCCCGATCCCTCCAAACTCACGATCCAAGAACCCAAATATTCTCGTAATGGTGAAGGCCCCATTCCGTTTTTGCTGTCTAAGCGATGAGCACAATTGCGGAGCCACCTTCCCTTCAGCTTGATGAACGATGCTTTACCCTATTTTCCTCGTGCAAGGTTTGGGCCCACTGTCACTCATAGTCGGTCGACAGGGCTGATACACTTCCGGGCGGTGAACATGCACGCTCCAGGCACTGAGGCCGCCTCAGTAAGGCCTCCACACGGAATCAGACACTCTGAATCCGTCTTGTTTTCCTAAACCATGCGGAACGCCGATGGATCATTTCGAGTCAAAGCGAGTTCTCGTCATCGACGACGACCCCGTGGTCCGCGGACTGATGGTCGCTTCGTTGGAGGAAGCGGGGCATAGCGTCGAATCCGTGACGGATGACGAGGTGGCGTGGTGCGATTTATTGTCCAATAACTATGATTTGCTTGTGACCGACGATGTCAGAGGCAAGGTGTCCCGGTTGGCCTCGTTCAGAAAAATCCGAGTAATTTCATGCCTAGATTACCTACAATCTTGATCGTCGACGATGACGAGGGACATGCGATCTTGATTCGGCAGAGTTTTGCCGAGGTGGGTTTGCCCAATGACTTCGTCGAATTTCGGGACGGCCAGTCCGTATTGGACTACCTGTTCAGCCTGCAGAAGCCGAGGGGTCGACCCCCGAGTTCCAATCCTTTCCTCCTGCTGCTCGACATCCGGATGCCGAAGGTCGACGGAATAGAGGTCCTGCGTAGGGTCAAAGCCGACCCGAGCTTAAGGATGCTGCCGGTGATCATGCTTTCTACAACGGATGACCCCCAGGAGATCGATCGGTGCCACAGGTTCGGTTGCAGCGCCTATGTTAAGAAGCCCATTGATTACGATACCTTTGCAGAAGTCGTTAGGCGCCTTGGAGACTTCATGAAGATCCTAATCGTTCCGCCAATCGGAGCATGGTAGCCGATAGACTTAAGAGTCACCTGGAATTGAAGCTCGGTTGGATCGTTCGACGGTGGATCAGCATCGGGCGCGAAGCCGGCGTGCCTAACCTACACCAGGGTTCCCCAAACACCCCGGGTTGGATGTTCCCCTAGTCGCTGCGCTATCGCAATCAGTCATCGACGAGGCCACTCGGACAGTCCGTGCCGCCCAAAGCAAGGGATACCTGCTTTCGCCGGAGGAAGCATGGGCCGCGGCCGCAAATCGTGATTTTCTTACGCTTTGGCCGTTCGCACGGACGCATCCGCCGAGGAGCTGTGCGATTACCTTGAGTCCACCTTTCCCAACTGCGGGCTCAATAAAAAATGGTTGGATAATGGCAATCGACCTAGGGACGATCCTATGCTTTGATCGCCCTCAAGGCTTCACCTTGGCTCAAGCCGTGCCGTGGACGGGGGTAAATCCAGTCAGCCGATTTCGTCGTTAACTTATCATTCTTCCCGCAGTGGGTAGGTGAACACCCTATGGGGTTCCCATCGATGTAGTTTGTCTATGCCTAGGTGCGACAAATCCTACTTAGGTGAAATCCAACGGTGCGAATTCTGCCCAACCGGTCTTGCCGCTGCCCAAGTGTCCCACGGGAATCCGAGGTCTCGACGAGATAACCCGTGGCGGTTTGCCCAAGGGACGACCCACGTTGATCTGCGGCGGAGCCGGTTGTGGAAAGACCCTGTTTGGAGTGGAATTTCTCGTTAGGGGCGCGACGCGTTTCGGAGAGGCCGGCGTACTGATGTCGTTTGAGGAGACGGAAGGCGAGTTGATTGCCAACGTTGGCTCCCTTGGATTCGATCTCGGGGGCCTGGTCAGGAAGAAGAAAATCGCCCTCGACTATGTTCATATCGAGGCCAGCGAAATCCAGGAGAACGGCGAGTATGACCTGGAAGGACTTTTTGTCCGGCTCAACCATGCGATTGACTCAATCGGGGCCAAACGCGTGGTGCTGGATACCCTCGAGGCCCTATTTTCCGGGCTGAAGAACGAATCGATCCTGCGGTCCGAGCTGCGCCGCCTCTTTGGCTGGCTCAAGGCCAAAGGCGTCACCACCGTCATCACGGCCGAGCGGGGACGCGACCAGCTGACCCGTAACGGGCTTGAGGAATACGTCTCGGATTGCGTCATTCTCCTCGAGCACCCTCTTAACGACCAGATTGCCACGAGGAATTTGCGCGTGGTGAAATATCGCGGCTCACTCCACGGCACCAACGAATTCCCATTTTTGATCGGAGGAGACGGAATCAGCGTACTTCCGATCACCTCGCTCGGGCTTAATCACAAGATTTCCGCCGAAAGAATTGCCACCGGGATCCCCCGGCTCGACGCGATGTTGAGTGGACGTGGATTTTTCCGCGGCAGCAGCATACTCCTCACGGGCACTCCCGGCACCGGAAAAACGATCGTCGCGGCAAACTTCGCAAACGCTGCCTGCCAGCGCGGAGAGCGCACCCTTTTCTTTTCCTTCGAGGAATCCCCGAACCAAATCATACGAAACATGCATTCCATCGGGTTGCGTTTGGACCCGTACGTGAAGCGCGGCATCCTTCGCTTTCATTCCGCGCGGCCCTCGCTCTACGGCCTGGAAATGCATCTGGCGACGATGTTCAAGGAGATTGAGAAGTTTAAGCCCCTCGTCGTCATCATAGATCCGATTACGAGCCTTATGGACGTGGGGACCTCATCCGAGTGCAGGGGCATGGTGACGCGCTTGGTTGATTACCTGAAAGCCGGGCAGGTAACGACGCTCTTCACAAGTCTCACCCATGGCGGCCACTCGTTGCATCAGAGTGAGGCGGCGATGTCCTCGCTGATGGATTCGTGGCTCCTCCTCCAGGACGTGGAGGGCAACGGCGAACACAACCGGGTCCTTTATGTGCTAAAGGCCCGTGGCATGGCCCACTCTAACCAAGTCCGCGAATTCCTGATTTCGAACCGTGGCATAGATCTGGTGGACGCCTATATCGGCCCAAGCGGTGTCTTGACCGGCTCGGCGCGAGCCGCCCAGGCAGCCCGGGAAAAAGCCGAAGCGCTGGCCAGCAAGCAGGATGCCGCTCGGCGCAAGCGCGAGCTCGAGCGCAAAGGTGCCGTTCTTGAGAGGAAAATTAGCGGCCTTCGCTCTGAGCATGAGGCCGGCGCCGAAGAGCTCCTCCAGATCGACACGCAGGTTGGCAAGCGGACGCGCCTCCTCAACACCGAGCGGACGGAGTTGGGCCGCCTGCGCCAGGCCGATTCAAAACCAGCACCTCGCCGAAAAGCCAAAAACGCGAAGGAGTCACCATGAAAAGGAAAACCGCCGACCGACCTTTAGTTCCGCAGCGTCCCAAGCTTTGGCAGCTGCGCCTCTACGTGACTGATCAGACACCCAAATCACAGGTAGCATTTTCGAACCTTAAGAAGATATGCGAAATCCACCTAAAGGGTCGGTATCGCTTAAAGGTCATCGACCTACTTAAGCACCCTCATCTCGCAAAAGGGGATCAAATCCTCGCCATCCCCACGTTAGTGCGCAAGCTCCCCAATCCGATCCGCACGATAATCGGCAACTTATCAGACTTTGACAGGGTGTTGATCGGCCTGGATTTGCGAGCCACTTCTGGCCGGGACTAACACTCTGAATAATCGTAGGGAGAGCCGTCCTTCGCGGGCCTCTGATGGGGCACCTTCCAAGAAGCCGGAGGACAAGATATTTTTGCGGCTCTATGTTGCGGGCGCCAGCGTCAGGGCACGCCAGGCGCTTAGGCGTGTTAGCCTGCAATGCGAGGCGGAGATGAAGGACAACTATGAGCTCGAAGTCATCGATGTCTACCAACAGCCCGGAATGGCTCGAAACAGCCAGATCGTCGCAACCCCCACTCTCGTCAAATACCGTCCCCTGCCCGTTCGCCGGTTTATAGGCGACCTATCGGATATAAGTAGCCTCTTTGTCGGATTAGACCCGGTCCAGAAGCGCAAAACGGTTCCATGAAAATGGCCCGATTCCACCGTTCTCCCCGCCGGGCGTTGCTGCTTGAGGTCGCGGCCCTCAAGGTGCGCCTTACTGAGGCCAACGACACCCTAAGAGCGATCCACAGGGGCGAGGTCGATACCGTGGTAGTAGCAGGAAAACAGGGGCCTCAGGTTTTTTCATTGGACGGCGTCGAGCACGTTTACCGGGTATTGATAGAGTCCATGAACGAGGGGGCCCTCACCCTTTCGTCTAAGAAGGTGATTTTTTACGCCAATCGGTGTTTTTCAAAAATGGTCCGGTGCTCTCTGGAGAAGGTGATCGGAGGGTCGCTCGATCGTTTTCTCTCCGAGGAGGACCGAACCACCCTCAGGCCGCTCCTCAAACGTTCTAATAGATCCGGCTCCAAAGTCCGAGTAATGCTGATTGCCAAGACCGGCATCAAAACGCCGGTCCAGATCTCAATTCGCCATTTGGCTAGGAATGAGCTCGGAGGGGCTACCATAAGCATGGTGGTGACGGACCTGACCGAGGCGCGCAAATCCGAAGAGATGCTGCGGGCTCTCACCCAACGGATTGTGCAGGTCCAGGAGGATGAGCGGGGGCGGGTGGCCTTCGAGCTGCACGACAATATCACCCAGCTCTTGTGCGGGGTACTTTTCCGCAGCCAAGCACTGGCGGATAAGCTTACCCACCGCGACGGGAGTTCCAAAAAAGAAGCGACCGTCCTTCGTGAGATGCTGGGCAAGACCGCCGAAGAGGTCGAACGCATCTCCCATAACCTAGGACCCCATGTATTGGACCATTTGGGTTTGTGCACAGCCCTTGGCGAGATCAGCACGGAGTTTACGGGTCGGACGGGCGTCGTGGTAAAGCTGACCTGCGTGCAATTGGCCGTGCGACTTCCCCAAAAGACTGAATTGGCGCTTTATCGAATTCTTCAGGAGGCCCTGAGAAACGTTGAGAAGCACGCGTCCGCCCGCCACGTGACGGTGCGGCTCAGCCAAAAGGGAGCGCATGTTCGCTTTCAGATAAACGACGACGGGGTGGGCTTTGACCCCGCAAACTCTGCGGACGGGCAGAAGCGAGGACTCGGCCTGCTTAGCATGCGCGAACGCGCGAGCTACGTAGGCGGTGCCTTAAAGATCGACTCGGATTGCCACGCGGGAACCACTATTGAGGTGCTCCTCCCAGCGGCGAAAACGGACAGCCGAACGACTGTTTCACGCCACGCAATTTATGCTGGCCTTGCACGGCCTCTCATAAGGCGAATATCCCGGCCTGCCCCATCCAGCCGGTAACGGCGAACCAAGCGGCTCCGCTCGCCTAGCCAATCGCCAGCCGTCTAAACACGGGGACCTTGGCGAGGTCCGCTGTGAATGCAAAAGCAATGGCTGCCACGAAAAGACATCCGATTGCGGGTAAGGGAAGCGGAGCCATACCGAACCCGAACGTCGCCAGTACCGACGCAACCAGAACATCCACCACGGATGAACCGATGAGCCACTTCCGTGGAGGAAAGTGACCCATGCGCCCACGCTCCCGGTTCGTGTAGGTGGTGGCTTGGTTTCCGAAGACAACTACCACAAATGCCAGCGTCCTTAGCGTTTCAATTGGATATCCCAAACAATACTTGGCAATTCCCAAGGCGGACGTGCAGTAAACGAGCTCGGCAGCGCCCATAAACGCGCCAGCAATCGTCAATCCGCCTATCCGCCATGCGTTTGGCTTCGGGGACGGCTGGACATTGTCGCTCGCAAGGGACATGCCGAGGAGATCTCCCGTGAGCATGATGATCACCATCAACATGGGAGTCAGGATTGCGTGGCCCGTCATGATGAGACCTACCGCCAGGAAGAGCACCTGGACGAATTTTTTGGTGATCGAATTCAGGGTGTAGGTCAGGATGCGCTGAAACGTCTCCCGGCCCACCTTTACCAAGGCCACAATCCCGCTTAGGCCGGGTTGGGTGAGCACGATGCCTGCCGCCGACTTCGCAACGTCGGTGGCCGTGGCGACCGCAATTCCCATCTGGGCCTGACGCAGCGCCGGCGCATCGTTGGCACCGTCCCCGCACATGCCGACCGTGTGGCCGCCTTTCTGAAACGCCTTAACTAGGTCAAATTTTCCCTCGGGCACAATGCCCGCAAAAAGGGCAAAATCCATGGGCTGCACACCGGGAGGGATGGGGCCGGGAGGGCAGACGGCTCCTTTGAGGCCGACCTCGTGTGCCACCACCGCGGCTGTCGCAGGGGCGTCGCCTGTCACCATTACGGTCCGAATGCCCAGGCTGCTCAATTCTTCCACAAGTTTGACCGAGTCTCTTCTGGGCGGATCGCTTAGGCTTATGATTCCGGCTAGCTTCAACGCGCCAGCCGGGCCCACGGCAACTGCCAGCACTCGGCCGCCCTGTGCCTCCATTTGGCCTGCGATCTGGGGCGCATCGGGGCTGGGTTGGGCGAGCCCGGCCACGACCTCGAAGGCTCCCTTGACAATTCGCACCGTTGAGCCCGAAGGGTCCGTCGCCGTCGCCTCTGCAATCTTTGTCGCCGGGTCAAAAGGCACAAACCGGATCATCTTGGGCAGGCCCGAAACCCCCTTAGCCAAAGCGCCGGACCGTATAGCGGCGTCCAAGGGATCCTGCCCCCCTTCCGAACTGGCGATGGCGGCAAGCCCCAGCACTTGGGATTCGTCAAAGCCTGCCATCGGTCGCGTGGAGGTCACTTTCAGCTGGTTGCAAGTCAAGGTGCCCGTCTTGTCCGCGCACAGCACGTCGATGCTTGCCGCCTCATCCACGGCAGAAAGCCGCGTAGGTAGGACGCCAAGCTTTGCCAGGTCCCTGGCTCCAAGGGCCGCAGTGAGGGTGAAGGTGGCTGGGAGTGCAACGGGGATCGAGGCCAGAACCGCAGTGAGGATGAGCGGGACGATCTCGCTTGGCGGGAGGCCCAACCTGTGCGCATACCATGCTAGGATCGCAGTGATGACCCCGTTGCCGATGGCGAGGTTACGCACCACACGGAATACGGCCTTCTGTTGGGTGCTCGCGGCGTGTGCCGTGCGAACGAGCTCCGCGGTGCGCCCAAACTTCGTGCGCGTCCCGGTAGCGGTCACCACCGCAATGGCCTCTCCACGGCGGACAAGCGCTCCCGCGAAGGTCTCGAAGCCGGGCCCGGCTTCGACGGGAATCGATTCGCCAGTCAGCATGGACTGGTCGAGAAGGACCCCACCTTGGATCAGGCGGACATCAGCCGCAACCACGCCCCCGAGAGAGAGCTTCACGGTGTCGCCCGGAACCAAGTCCGAGGCCGACACCGTCGACCAGACATTGTCCCGACGAACCGACGCATTCAGCGCGAGACGCGATCTGAGCGCCGCGAGAGTCGCCTGGGCGCGCCCCTCCTGAAAAAAACCCAGGGCTGCATTGAACACCAGCAGGACCGCAATGATCCCGGCCTCGACATAGTTGCCGAGCACCACTTCTAGCGCAATCGCCGCCTCGAGCAGCCATGGGACTGGGGCTGAGAATTTTACAAGCGCTCTGCGCAATGGCCGCTCGGTCCTATCAGGGATCGCGTTTGGGCCAACCTGTTTGAGGAGGTTGCGGGCCTGGTCCGCTGTCAGGCCGGTACTTTGCTGATCCCCTTTAGGGGAAGGTGGAGGATTCACAGGACTCAACAAACTCGATCACAAATGCCCCGGCTTCGGCATGAGCGCTGTGGGGACAAAATGCGTTATAACTGCCCGGCCGTAGGACTTCCCCACTTCCAATTTCTAATTTCCGGTAAATCCTGCCCATGCTTTGCGATGTAATGCTTGTGCTCAATGAGCTTATCCCGAACGGCCTGCTTCAGGTATGCGCCCCGGGTACCCAACTGCGGCAACCGGTCCACCACGTCCTGAACCAGGTGAAAACGGTCCAACTCGTTCTGAACCCTTATGTCGAAGGGCGTCGTGATGGTCCCTTCTTCCTTGTATCCCCTCACGTGGATGTTCCGGTTCGTGCGGCTGTAGGTCAGCCGGTGCACGAGCCACGGGTACCCGTGAAATCCAAAAATAATGTGCTTATCCTTAGTGAAGAGCGAATCGTAATCCGTCTCGCTTAGCCCGTGGGGGTGCTCGCTATGCGGCTGAAGCTTCATCAGGTCGACCACGTTTACGACCCTGATCTTTAAGTCCGGAAGGTAGCACCGGAGAATCGAGACAGCAGCCAGGATCTCCAGCGTGGGAGTGTCTCCGCAACAGGCCATCACGACATCGGGTTCGGACTCCTGGTCATTGCTGGCCCATTGCCAGATACCAATTCCCTCCGTGCAGTGCACGACGGCTTCATCCATCGTCAGCCATTGCGGCAGGGCGTGCTTCCCTGCGACGACCACGTTGACGTAGTGCCGGCTGCGCAGGCAGTGGTCAAACACTGACAGCAGACAATTGGCATCGGGCGGCAGGTACACGCGCACGATATCGGCCTTTTTATTGATCACGTGATCGAGGAACCCCGGATCCTGGTGCGTGAAGCCGTTGTGATCTTGCTGCCAGACGTGCGACGCGAGCAAGTAGTTCAGGGAGGCGATATTCCTGCGCCAAGGGAGCTCCAGCGTGACCTTCAGCCATTTGGCGTGTTGGCTGAACATCGAATCGATGATTCGGATGAAGGCTTCGTAGCTGTTAAAGAGGCCGTGCCGCCCGGTGAGGAGGTACCCCTCCAGAAATCCCTCGCACTGGTGTTCACTGAGCATCGAGTCGACGACTCTCCCCTCCGGCGCCAGGAATTCGTCACCCTTAACCTCCACGGCATCCCATTGCCGATTGGTCGTCTCAAAGACGGCGCCCAGCAAGTTCGACAACGTTTCGTCGGGGCCAAAAATACGGAAATTCTTTTGGTCCTGGTTGAGCTTTACGACGTCGCGAAGGAATTTTCCCAAAATGAGCGTGTCCTGTCCCTCTACCGCACCCGGAGATTTTATTTTTACCGCGTGGTCGTAGAAACTGGGCATGCGCAACTCTCGCAGTAATATTCCGCCGTTGGTATGCGGATTGGCGCCCATCCTCCGATCGCCCTTTGGCGCCAGCTCGGCCAATTCCGGAATGAGGCGTCCCTTCGTATCGAACAGCTCCTCGGCCTTGTAGCTCTTCATCCAGCTCTCAAGTAACTTAACGTGATCAGGATGTTCGGAATCGACTATGAGGGGCACTTGATGGGCACGGAACGTCCCCTCGATCTTCAGGCCATCGACCACCTTGGGACCGGTCCAGCCCTTGGGTGACCTCAACACGATCATAGGCCAACGCGGACGTGTGGCGTCCCCGGTCGAGCGCGCCTTCTTTTGTATCTCCCTGATGCTTTCGATGGCCACTTCCAATGCAGCGGCCATCTGCTGATGCATTTGGGCCGGCTGATCGCCCTCGACAAACAAAGGAGTCCAGCCACAGCCCCTGAAAAATTGCTCTAGTTCCTCGTGCTCTATTCTAGCTAGGAGGGTCGGGTTGCTGATCTTATACCCGTTGAGGTGCAGGATCGGTAGCACCGCCCCATCGCTGACTGCGTCGAGGAGCTTGTTGGACTGCCATGCCGTCGCCAGAGGACCCGTCTCAGCTTCGCCGTCACCCACTACGCAGGCAACGATCAGGTCGGGGTTGTCTAGGGCCGCACCAAACGCGTGGCTAAGCGAGTACCCGAGCTCCCCGCCCTCATGGATCGAGCCCGGCGTCGAAGGCGCCACGTGGCTGGAGATTCCGCCGGGGAACGAGAACTGCGTGAAGAGCTTCTTCAATCCCGCCTCATCCTGGCTGATGTTCGGATAGACCTCGCTATAGGTTCCCTCCAAGTAGGTATTGCCCACGATCGCTGGGCCGCCGTGCCCCGGGCCGGCAACGTAGAACATATCCAGATCGTACTTTTTTATGACCCGGTTCAGGTGCACGTAGATAAAATTCTGCCCCGGCGTCGTACCCCAATGTCCGACCACCAGCGGTTTTACGTGCGAGAGCTTGAGTGGCTTCCTCAAAAGCGGGTTGTCATACAGATATATCTGGCCAACAGACAGATAGTTAGCAGCGCGCCAGTACGCATTCATCTTACCCAAGAGCTCCTGGGAAAGCGTGGGACGCACCACCGGGGATTTCTTCGCGACGCGCGCGCGGATACGTGTGGGCGCTCGGGAACTTATCTTGGCAGTGGTTTTCATTTTAGTCAGCTGGGGCCGCGCACCCGCCCTCGTCTAGGCGAGGGTCTATCGGAATGTGAATGTATTAGAATGACCTCGCGGTGCGCTCCCGAGAATACTGCCTCAGCAACCCTATTTTTTATATAGGGTTAAACCCTACCAAATTTCTTTTATCTGCCTCTGCCACGGACGAATTGAGCCTCAAATAACCTTACGTCGGCCCCATGCCGATTTTCAGTTCGGTAAGCTCAGGGAAGATCGAGCCGTTCTTCAGATCAGCGAGCTTTAGTCGTGGGCGCGTATGCTGGCTGCCTCACGTTCGAAGGGAGCGCCATACGGAGCGCGCGATCATGAGCTCCTCGTCAGTCCGTATGACTCGAACCGTGACCTTGCTTTTCGTGGAGGAAATTACCGCTGCATTGGTCGCGTTTTTCCTCGAATCCAGTTTGACGCCCAAAAAACCGAGCCCGTCGCAAATGCGCGCTCGGACTTGTGGCGCGTTCTCGCCAATGCCCCCGGCAAAGACAAGCGTCTCTAGGCCCCCAAGCACTGCGGCATACGCTCCGATCCATTTCCGTGCCTGATAGCAGAAAAGTGCAATGGCATCTGCCGCCCGAACGTCGCTGTTTTCGTGCGCTAGCAGATCGCGCATATCGGAACTGAGCCCAGAGACTCCGAGAAGCCCAGACTCATGATTGACCATCCGATCAAACTGCGCAGGCGTCATATTCTCCCTGCGAACCAGAAACGATAAAAGGCCGGGATCAAGGTCACCGGACCGCGTGCTCATCACCAGACCGGCAGCGGGAGTAAAGCCCATGCTGGTGTCGATACTCTTCCCCCGGTCAACGGCAGCCAAACTGGCGCCATTGCCGAGATGGGCTAGGATCACCCGGCCACGCGTGGCAGCCCGACCCTCCAATCGTTCCAATTCCTCCATAAGATACTGGTAGGAAAGACCATGAAACCCGTAGCGCTCAACGCCGTCTTTGGCAAAACGCCATGGAATGGGAAGCATCCTTGCGACCCTGGGCATTGTTCGATGGAAGGCGGTGTCAAAGCATGCCACCTGCGCCAGTTTGGGGTGGCGCATCCGCACCGCATGGATCAGTTCAATCTCAATGGGAAGGTGATCCGGGTCATAGGGAGTGATGCGATGCAATTCCTTGAGCAGCTTCGATGTGACCCGCTCGGGCTCCGAGTGTCTCATGCCGTGCACCACCCGATGCCCCACGGCCGCCACGAAACTGAAAAACGGCTGGGCCTCGAGCCAATCCAGCAAATAGCCAACAGCCTTGCGGTGATCGGATGCAGCAAGACGGCGGGACAGAGAATGCCTCTTCCCGGGCAGCGATACGGTCAGATTGGTGCCGCGTAATCCGATTCGATCGATTTTTCCAACAAGCTGCCTTTCAGGGGAATGACAGAGGCCATAGACTGCGAATCGGATGCTCGACGAACCCGCGTTGATCGTGAGGACACTCGCCGAACCAGCTTTCACGGTTTACCGCCTCTTTTGTAGTCCTTTACCTTCCGATCCTCTTGGGAATCAATGCTCATCCCCCACGATGACGGAGCCAAGGGCACCCAACAATGGGGTATTCAACCCAGCGTGAGCAGAGCCCCGAGGCCCCAAGTTCGGGTTACACCCCATTCCTTGCATAGCAAATCGAGAGCATTCTGCGTGGAAGTAAAAATCGACATCCGTCAATCGCCAGAAACGAGTCGCCACGTCCTCGAAGGTTCTACTCTCAATTACATCCCATGAATTCAACTGCGTCCCAAAATGGCTCTCATCAGAGGACCCATAAAGCATCCTCTTTGAATCCGCCAACGCCATCCATTCCCGCACAAAACGCTCCTGGGCACAAAGCAAAGCCTTCAAAGAATCGCAGGCCGCCCCAAGAGGCAAAAGGGCCGGAGGCCGGTGCTGTTGATCTCGTGTTCTATTCCTGCCCAATCGTGACGCTCGTCTGCCAGCCCTCCGCCGCCAAGCCTCAAATCTCGCTCACTTCCGCCTCACAAATGACGGGTGTGCATCCCGAAATGATTCGTTATTATTCACGGCTGGGCCTCATTGCTACACGATGGGACCCGATTGCCAACGACCTAGCTCTCGATGGCGATGCGCTCGATGAGGTTTTACGAATCGAACATTATCGCCGAAACTTAGGCGTCCAAAGGAGGGCCCTTCATCTGATCTGCGAGCTGCATCGAGAAGCCGAGCGCCAGCATATCGAACTTGCTTTCCTGAGGAATGGATTCACCCCGGTCAGGGAATCCTAGAAAACCCGTTTAGGGGTCGGGTAACACCCCATTTTCCCAGCGGGGCTGCTGAGGCTAAACTTGCGGGGCCGGACACGGGATAGGCTTAGACGTGCAAGGCCCGTCCGCTCCCATGAGAAACCATACAAAAGATCCCTTCGCTCCGCGTGTGCGCTGCGCTGTTCCCACGGGGCAGGTGCTCCCCATCGCTATCCGGAACCGTTTCAATAAATGACCTCCGAACCCCTGGAGAAGACACTTTCCGAGGCAATCGTGGCGACCGGAGTGACAAAGTGGTTCGGCGTAGGCGAAACAAAGGTTACTGCTGTCAACGACGTCGATCTTGTCGCCCACTTCGGGGAAATGCTTTTCATTGTGGGTCCCTCGGGTAGCGGCAAGACAACGCTCTTAAGCATTATCTCCGGCATCCTGCGCCCCGATACGGGAAAGGTTGAGGTCAATGGCGCGGATATCTGGACATTGAACAATGATCAGCTTGCCGATTTTCGCCTCAATACGGTCGGATTCGTATTTCAGGACTACCATCTCTTTCCTCGACTCACCACGGCTGAAAATGTCGCGATTCCGCTCATTCTAAAGCGGCACAATTGGGACGAGTCGCTCAACGAGGCCCGCAAATACCTTGGGATCGTGGGCCTTGAAAACCGCACCGAGATTCTCCCTGTAAAGCTCTCGGGGGGCGAGCAGCAGCGCGTGGCCATCGCTCGCGCCATTGTCAGCAGTCCCCAGATCCTGATCCTCGACGAGCCGACGGCCTCGCTCGATGGCGACACAGGCAGGGCTATCATCTCCTTCGTTAAGGAAACCATCCTAAACAAGAGCCGCTGCATCCTGATCGTAACCCATGATGCGCGCATCAACGAGTTCGCGGACCGGATCCTCCATATGGAGGACGGGCATCTCACCGCAGCTGAAAAAGGCACCGAATGAGCACCACCGAGCCAGATCCCAAAGCCGCAGCCAGTGGGTCGACCCCCAACGTCAAAGTCGGCGATACCACTGCCGATCCGCATACGCTACCTCCTGCGCCCGACGCGAACGCTACGGCCCCAAAGCCGCCGCCTGCTGCGACCCAGCCTAAGCCTGATCCCCGCACTCTCGGCCCCGGCGCCGATGCCGGCGGCCCCAAGTTCCCTGCGGCCAAAACGCCCGCCGACGCAAAAACCGAGATCAAGCCTACAAAGCCCAAGCTCGAGATGAGGAATAACATCATCTTTGGCCTTTCGATTCTCGGCGTCCTTGCCGCGTTAGTAGCCGCCTATTTCTTTGGTAAGGAGAGGAAGGCCCAACCCCCAGCATTTGCGCCCGTAAGCAGCCCGTACGCCTTCTCCATCTTCGCAAACGGCATCATAGAAAGCGACCAGTCAAACGGCTCGAACATTAACATCTATCCGGAGGTCTCGGGCCCAGTCACCAGTGTTCCGGTGCATGAGGGCCAGCAGGTGTCGGCTGGAACGGCTCTATTTACCATCGATGACACCGTGCAGAAGGCGACCACCGAGCAGCTGCGCATGCAGTCCGAGTCCGCCCTGGCGCTACTCAACGAACTTAAGGCCGAGCCGCGTAAGGAGAATCTGGCGATCGCCGAGGCGCAGGTGGGCTTGGCTCAGGCGAATCTGAAGGCGATTCGCGACCAGTATGACAAGGACCGAGCTTCATATGAAATCGACCCGAAATCGATCAGCAAGGACGTGCTGGATACGGCGGACGATGCCGTGAAGCAGGCAGCGGCCAGCCTGGACGTGGCACAGAAGCAATATGATCTCACCAAAGCGGGAGCTTGGAGCTACGATATTCTAAGCCAGGAAAAGCAGTATAACGCTCTGAAACAGTCTTATAAGGCTGCAAAGGCGCTCCTGCAGAAATACTCCATCAGGGCTCCGATCGACGGCATTGTTCTGTCTCTCTACGCGGCCGTCGGCAGCTATGTCTCATCCCAGGGGGCCTATAACCCCTACACGCAGGCCTTCGACCAGCCCGTGATATTAGGACCGCCGCAGGACTACATGGCGGTACGCTGCTTCGTCGACGAAATCCTGATCTCACGGCTGCCGACCAAATGGCACATCCGCGGGCAGATGTCTATTATCGGCTCAGATGTAAAGGTGCCTCTCGAGTTCGTCCGAGTGCAGCCTTACGTTTCACCCAAAATAGAGCTCTCGAATGAACGCCAGGAGAAAGTAGACCTCCGGGTGCTCCCGGTGATCTTCCGTTTCCAGAAACAGGACCTGCCGGTCTATCCGGGCCAGCTCGTAGACGTCTATATCGGGCAGCAGTGACGCCACCCCTGTGCCCGCAACAACGATGAAAGCGACTCGGTCATCCGCCCTTCGAGGCACGTGCCTCTGCGTGATCGTGTCCATGCTGGCTGCCTGTGCAATGGGTCCTGATTTTGTTCGTCCGCAACCGCCTGTGGCCGATAGCTACACGCGTGGGCCGCTGGCTTCGGCCACACTTGAAGCGGATAGCCAGACCCAGCATTTCGATTCCAACACATCACTGACAGCCGAATGGTGGCTTATGTTCAAGTCTCCGCAGCTGGACTCGGTGGTGCGCCGGGCAATCCGCAACAATCCGACCCTTCAGGCTGCTGAGGCCAGCTTACGCCAAAGTCAGGACAATCTCCGCGCAGGTTATGGAGTGTTCTACCCCCACGTTAACGCAGATCTGGACGCCGTCCGGGAGCGGACAGCCCAATCCCAACAGGGCCTGAAAGCGCCAAGCACGGTCTTTAATCTCGTAACCTTGAGCGGCACCGTGGGCTATACTCTGGACATTTTCGGTGGCGCTCGCCGAACGGTGGAGGGCTTGCGCGCACAGGCCGACTATCAGGGATATCTGGCCAAGGCGGCATACCTCACCCTCTCCGCAAACGTGGTGAACACCTGCATCGCGAGGTCGGCCTATGAGGCACAGGTTCACGCCACCGAGCAGCTGATCGCCCTAGAGGACCAACAACTCCGCCTAGCCGATGTTCAGTTCCAGGCGGGCACTTCCTCCTATTCGAACGTGCTTAGCCTGCGCGGCTCAATCGCCGCCAACCAGGCGCTCCTTGCGCCCCTGCGACAAAGGGTGAGTCAGTGCGAGGACCTGCTGGCAACGCTGGAAGGCGTGGTTCCGTCCAAAGCGTTTCTTCCCGACATCGAGTTAGCCTCGATCGTGCTTCCGGTTGACCTCCCTTTAAGCCTGCCGTCCGACCTGGTGCGGCAGCGTCCCGACATCCTATCGTCGGAGTCACAGATGCATGCCGCCAGCGCCAATATCGGTGTGGCGACGGCCGCCATGTTCCCCAGTTTCAACCTGACCGGCACTTATGGCGCATCCAGCAACTCGTTTAGCACGCTCTCGGCGGCAAGCGGGAGGTTTTGGAGCATCGGACCTTCTGCGACAATTCCATTGTTCCAAGGGGGCTCGTTATGGTTCGGACGAAGGGCGGCGATCGATGCCTTTCAACAGTCGCAGGCCGCTTATAGGGAGACGGTTCTTGGGGCCTTCGCACAGGTCGCTGACTCCCTGAAGGCCCTCGAGCACGACGCCGAGGCGCTTCGGGCGCAGGTAGACTCTCGGCGCGCTGCCGGCGAAAACCTCGGACTGTTGCAGGCCAACTACCAGGCGGGTCTTGTTGTTTACTCGGACGTCTTAGCGGCCGACATACAGCTCCATTCCGAGACCATCGCCTATCTGCAAGCGGTCGCGCAGCGCCAGCAGGATACCGTCGCCCTGTTGGTTGCGTTGGGGGGCGGCTGGTGGAACGAAACGAGCACCCAAGAGGAAGGCGGGGCTCCATGAAGTACAGCGGCATTCTTCGGATCGGATTCAAGCTGCTGGTGAACGACAAAGGGAAATTCTCTGCGCTTTTGATCGGGATTACTTTTGCCGTGTTTCTGATGATGGAAATGACCGCGATGTTCGCCGGCATTCTCGACCGTGCCTATTCTACGGTCACGAATATCGGCGCTGCGGTCTGGGTCATGGATCCCTCGGTAAACACGGCCTCAAGTGCCATTCCCATGCCAGACTACCTCCTCGATGCGGTGCGCAGCATGGACGGCGTGAGCTACGCCGTACCGCTCTTCATGGGCGGGGCGCTGGTCAAGCTCGAGGACGGCACCTACCAATCCGTCTACGTCGTTGGTCTCGACGACGATAGCCTTCTGGGTCGCCCAGAGATTGAGCAGGGCAATATTCTGGATATATATAATGACAACACCTTCTTCGCGGTTGACGATGCCGAATTTGCGAAGCTCGGGAACCCCAAGATTGGCACCTCGTTCGAACTCAATGACTATCGTGGTACCATCGTCGGTGTCGCCCGTGTGGCATCAAACGGACTGAACGGAATACCCACGCTGTATACGACCTACAGCCGCGCCATTCAATACATCCCGTCCACGCGTTTCACCACCTCCTACATTCTGGTGCAGCCCAAGAGCGCAGCCGAAGTGGCGGGCATAAAGCAACAGGTTGCCAAGCTGGGATATATCGCCTTCACGGCAGCGGAATTCAAGCAGCGCATCTCCGACTACTATACCTATAAAACCGGCATCGGAACCAACATCCTGTTGATGACGGTCATCAGCTTCATCGTCGGCCTTTCGATCTCCGGCCAGACCTTCTACACTTTCATCCTTGAGAACCTCGAGAAGTTTGGCGCCCTGAAGGCAATAGGCGCTAAGGGGCGAGAGCTCGTCTACATGATCCTGTTTATGGCGACCTTCACTGCGCTGACCGGATACGGCTTGGGTGTGGGTCTTGTGACGTTGATGATCTGGATAGCGCGCACCCGGTTGCCGAACTATGCAGGGATGATCACCTTTGGTAACCTGGGGCTCGCCTTCGTCATGGTCTTATTGATCGCAGGCATCTCTAGTTATATCGGCGTTCGCAAAGTACTAAGAGTTGAGCCCTTTGATATCTTCCGGGGCTAACCCGGGCACATAGGCCTGAGGCCTGCTGCCGGTTTATTTGAAGACAGGGTGTTCTTCGGGTCTCGCGGTGGGCCTGTCGGCGCCTTCGGTATTGAGGCTCCTCTCGCTTCCCCTGCTCAGGAGATTGAACGGATACTCCGCGTCCGAACCGTAGTTAAGGTGCTGCGCGCAAGTACTCTCAGAATCCCAAAACCGGGACCGAGACCCTGGAAAGTGGGTTTACACCCCATTGTTATATAGCCCCCTCCGGCCTAGACTGGCCACAGCAAAAAAGGAGGCGCTTTCCCCTGCTTCCTTCGCATCGAAACTGAAAGACGCAGCCTAAACTCACCCATGTTAATCAATACAAGAGATATCAACGGCATGCGCCTCGCGGCCTCGGACGGCGATATTGGTCATGTGAAGGACTTCTATTTCGACGACGTGAACTGGGTCGTTCGTTACCTTGTGGCCGACACAGGATCGTGGCTCTCCGGCCGTTTGGTGCTGCTCTCGCCTCATGCATTCGCCCGCTTCGACGAGGCCGCCGGGGTATTGCATATGAGCCTTACAAGGTCGCAGATCGAGAACAGTCCCTCGATCGAGACGCACAGGCCCGTATCTCGTCAGTACGAAATCGACTATTATCGCTATTACGGCTGGCCCGCCTATTGGAATGGCAGCGCCATGTGGGGCATGGGCGGCTATCCGGTGATGGTGCCGCCGCCGATTACTGAGATCGGCGACCGGCTACAGGTCCACCATCGAGACGAGAAGCACCTCCAGAGCGCTCAGGCGATCACGGGCTACTATATCCAGACGGTCGATGGACCGATCGGGAATGTCCGCGCCCTTATGGTCGATGACAGGAGTTGGACCGTACCCGAACTCGTCATCGAAGCCGGTCACTGGTATTCAGGAAAGGAGATCCTGCTCCCCACCTCGAAGGTGATGAGGATCGCGTACGAGGAATCCAAGGTCTTCGTGAGCCTCACAAAGGAGGAGATCAAGAAGACGCATGAGCACGAACTCGTAGGCGCCAGTACCTGAGATCCACTTCGAGCCAATCCCGACTTCCGATCGACTCTGAGATCTGCCTCCACAATTCAGGATTCTAGTGCCGGGTCCTTTGGCTTCGCACGCTCGCAGCCTTCCGATCCAACAACCCGCAGTCACAAATGAAAAATAATCCCGTGAACAAAGGTGTCATCAGCGAGAATTTCAGGGGCGTTGGTACGGTCTCGCGCAACATGGTGCATCAACGAGCCTCGGAACTGGCACAGATCGAAGGCCGAAATCCGTTATCCATATCCCAGGCGGACTATGAGCAGGCCAAACGTGAGTTGACCGGCGAATCCGATATCGACCGCCAAGAGGCGATACTCGACTCGCTCCCCGAGTCAGAGCGTTGGGATCCCGTTCCAGGTTCAACGGGGCACGAGACCCCTGGGGCCCAGAGCGAGGACATGGATGATGAGGGAAAAAGCGAAAGCGAGCAGCTCGTCGAGCAGGGCGTCGAGGAAGCCGAGCACGATCAGATGCTGCAAGCCGCCAAGGCCCAAGAACAAGAAACGCGAGAAGGGAATTGAGTCCGAGCGGTACCGGGAGCCGGATGCGATCCACTCACGACACACATTTTACCGGCAAGAAGACAATTACCGATATGAGCAATTCTGTGGTAGCAATCTACCCCACCCATGAGGCCGCGGAAACGGCCATCAGGGAGCTGCAACAAGCCGGCTTCGATATGAAGAAGCTGTCGATAGTTGGCCGCGACTACCATACGGACGAGCATGTTGTCGGCTATTATAACGCCAGCGACCGGATGAAGTCTTGGGGCAAGAACGGGGCCTTCTGGGGGGGAGTTTGGGGAATACTCTTCGGGTCAGCTTTCTTTGCCGTTCCCGGCCTTGGGCCGCTGCTGGTAGCCGGACCCCTGGTCGCCTTGATCGTCAGTACACTTGAGGGAGCCGTGGTGGTGGGCGGTCTGAGTGTCATTGGAGCCGGATTGCTAAGCCTCGGCATACCCAAAGACAGTGTGGTGCGCTACGAGACGGCTCTAAAGAACGACCAGTTTGTCCTGGTGGCCAGCGTCTCATCCCACGACGCCACAAAAGCGAAGGAGATATTGCGCCATACCAATCCCCACTCGTTGGAGCACCATCGGTAGCAGGAGCCTGCCCGGATCCCTAAATTGTCCACTATGACACCGACTCTCAGCCGCGAGGTTCATCTGGTTCGTCGCCCCAAGGGGATTCCCGCTCAAGAGGACTTTGCATTGGTGCAGACCCGGCTCCCGCTCCTCCAGGAAGGTCAGGTGCTCGTGCGTAACACCTACATTTCTGTGGACCCCTACATGCGCGGCCGCATGAACGAAGGTCCATCGTATGTCGCCCCTTTTGCTTTGGGAGTTGCGCTTCCGGGGGGGGCCGTTGGCTGTGTTGTCGATTCTCGAGCGTCGGAATTCAAATCCGGAGACGCGGTCACCTCCAGCTTTGGCTGGCGCGAATTCTTCATAGCGTCACCGGAAGAACTGCATCCCATAAGCCATGAGCTCGAACCTCCCTCGGTTTATTTGGCGGCCCTTGGGATGACGGGCATGACCGCCTGGGTGGGATTGAATCTCGCCGAGCTGAAGAAAGGTGAGGTCATCTACATTTCGGGAGCGGCAGGTGCTGTAGGAAATGTCGCCGGTCAGCTCGCCAAATTACGCGGCTGCCGCGTAATTGGATCCGCAGGATCCCCTGAGAAGGTCCTTTTCCTACGGGAACAATGCGGATTTGATGTCGCATTCGACTACAAAATAGGTCCCGTCGCCGAACAGCTGAAGGTGGAGGCGCCGGATGGGATAGATGTCTATTTCGACAACGTCGGAGGCAAAGCGCTTGAGGGCGCCCTCTCGGCACTCAAAGTTCACGGCCGGATCATCGCCTGCGGAAGCATATCGGGGTACAATGACGATCCGCCACAACCCGGCCCCTCCAACCTATTTAACCTGATCACCAAGCGCCTTACCATGAGGGGGATGATTGTCGGTGACTGGCTAGACCGGCGCGGCGCATTCGACAGGGAAGTCGGAGGTTATTTCATGGCAGGCAGGTTGAAGAACCATGAAACGGTCGTGAATGGAATTGACCATGCCGTAGACGCTTTCTTGGGGCTCTTCCAAGGCAAGAACACCGGCAAGATGCTGGTTCGACTCGCGTAGGAGCGTGGAAGGCCGCGATGGACACTACACTCTTGCGAGCGACAGTCGCTGCGCTCCTCGCCCGGGGCAAGGGCCTCTTGGCAGCCGATGAAAGCCTTGCGACCATTGGCAAGCGGTTCGATGCCCTCAATATCGCAGCGACGGAGCAGAATCGCTGCGCTTATCGCGGCCTCTTGGTAACGACTCCTCATCTTAACGATGATATCAGTGGCGTAATCCTTTTCGATGAAACCCTTCGCCAGAAGGTCGGCGAGGAGCTAATACCGGGGGTACTTTCCAAAAGCGGAATCGTTCCCGGAATCAAGGTCGACCGCGGCACATCAGCTTTGCCTGGATTTGCCGGAGAAAAGTTCACCCAGGGGCTAGACGGCCTTCGAGACCGCCTCCTAGAGTACTTTAGTCTCGGGGCACGCTTTACCAAGTGGCGCGCCGTGTTTGCCGTTGGCGAAGGCCTTCCGACGAGCACCTGCATTGAGGCCAATGCCCACGCGCTGGCCATGTTCGCCGCGTTGAGCCAAGAGGCCGGCCTTGTTCCCATAGTCGAGCCTGAGGTCCTGATGGACGGGGCACATACGATTACAGGCTGCGAATTCGTAACCATGTCCGTCTTGAAGACGGTGTTCTCCACCCTCCGCCAATACCGCGTCGCGATGGATGTGATGCTGCTAAAGGTCGGCATGGTGCTGCCGGGCAAAGGCTGCCCCCAGCAAGCCGAACCTCGCGAAGTGGCCGATGCCACGATCCGCTGCTTGCGTGACGCGGTGCCGGCCTCTGTTCCCGGCATCGTGTTCCTCTCTGGGGGACAAAGCAGCACGGCTGCAACGGAGAGACTAAACGCCATCTGTTGCGTGGGCAATGTTCCGTGGACACTCAGTTTCTCGTTTGGCCGTGCGCTTCAGAATGAAGCCCTGGAAACGTGGCGGGGTTGTCCGGAGAATATCCACGCAGCGCAGAACGCACTCCGGCACCGCGCCGTGTGCGACGGGCTCGCCCTTAGGGGAAAATATTCAGCGGAGGCGGAACGTACCCCCTTGGATTCGTAGCATCCGAGCCCTTCCATGGACAACCCTTCCACACGGCCCGCCTCTCAAGAGCAGCGGATCGGTATCGCCGCGGATCATGGTGGTTTTGAACTCAAGCAATATCTGGCGGGGATGCTGCGCACCCCGAACCACTTGCTGGTCGACTTCGGGGACGACATACTAAGCCCCGACGATGACTACCCGGATTTTGTGGTGCCCTTGGCCCGATCGGTAGCGCTTGGCGAGATCGATCGCGGAATAGCCATCTGTGGCAGCGGAGTGGGTGTATGTGTCGCCGCGAATAAAGTGAAGGGCGTCCGCGCATGCGTGCTCCATGACATGTTTGCGGCGCGCCAGGGCGTCGAGGACGACGATGTGAACGTCATGTGCCTGGGCGGCCGCGTTATCGGCCAGGCCCTTGCATGGGAGCTGGTCCAAGTCTTTCTCGCGGCGCGCTTCAGCGCTGCTGAACGCCATTGCCGGCGCGCGGCAAAAGTGGCGGCCCTGGAAGGCCTTCCGTTCAACGAGTCCCGATGAAAATTAGCCCCCTAGCAGGAAAGCCGGCACCCGAATCTATTCTTATCAACGTGCCTCGCCTGGTTGCCGCGTACTACAGCGGCATTCCAGATCCGGCGGTGCCCGCCCAGCGTGTTTCGTTTGGAACCTCTGGGCATCGAGGCTCCTCCCTCGATCTGGCATTCAATGAACGGCATATCCTGGCGATCACACAGGCAATCTGCCTTTTCCGCACCGCGCATCAGATATCCGGGCCTCTTTTCCTGGGCATCGACACCCATGCGCTTTCGGTTCCAGCCTGCACGACCGCGCTCGAGGTACTGGCGGCTAACGGGGTCGAGACTATGATCGCCGAGGGAGGCGAATATACGCCGACCCCGGTGATCTCCCACGCGATCCTCACCTACAATAGCGGGCGAGTCAGCGGCCATGCGGACGGGATTGTCATCACGCCGTCGCACAACCCGCCGCGCGATGGAGGTTTCAAATACAATCCCCCCAATGGCGGCCCCGCTGGCACCGATGCGACCGTATGGATTGAAGCCAAGGCGAATGCCCTGCTGGAAGCCAAGCTCGAGGGCGTGAAACGGATCCCCTATGAGCGGGCGATCGCGGCGCCAACGACCCAGAAGCACGATTATATAGGCGCCTACGTGAGCGACCTTGACAATGTTGTGAACATGGAGGTCATACGCGGCTCAAAAATCCGCCTTGGAGTAGATCCACTTGGGGGTGCCGGAGTCCATTATTGGGCCAGGATTGCAGAGCTCTATAATCTGGATTTGGAGGTCGTTAGCGAAACGGTCGACCCGACCTTCGGTTTCATGACGGTGGATTGGGATGGCCAGATCCGAATGGACCCGTCTTCGACCTACGCGATGCAAAGGCTGATCGGCATGAAAAACCAGTTTGACCTGTCGTTCGCATGTGACACCGACCACGACCGCCATGGCATTGTCACGAAAAGTTCCGGTCTCCTTCCCCCCAACCATTACCTCTCGGTCGCCATCCATCACCTGTTTGGGAACCGCCCTTATTGGGCCGAGGCTACCGCCGTCGGTAAGACCGTGGTGAGCAGCGCGATGATTGACCGCGTCGCAGGCAAACTCGGCAAAAGGCTCTACGAAGTCCCCGTGGGCTTTAAGTGGTTTGTGGACGGGCTTCTGCATGCCTCGCTGGGCTTTGCGGGAGAGGAGAGTGCCGGTGCCTCCTTCCTCCGCCTTGACGGTCTCGTCTGGACCACCGACAAGGACGGAATAATTCCATGTTTGCTCGCGGCGGAAATCACGGCCCACAGCGGCCGTGATCCGGGCGAGCTTTACCGCACACTGACGGAAAAATTCGGCGAGATGTTCTACGACCGAGAAGACACGGCCGCGACACCCGCCGAGAAGGCGAGATTGGAGCAACTGTCCCCGGAGCACCTGCAGCTGACCGAATTTGCCGGAGACAAGGTTCAGGCGATCATCACCCATGCTCCGGGCAACCAAGCCTCCATCGGTGGCCTTAAGGCCGTGACCGAAGGCGGCTGGTTCGCCGTGCGTCCCTCAGGAACTGAGGATATCTACAAGGTCTACGCCGAAAGTTTCCGCAGCGAGCGCCACCTGCGCCGCATCCTCAAGGAGGCCCGGGCGATCATAAGCGCGACGTTGGCTCCCGCAGCAGTGGACAATTCCGCGCCCTCAGGGCAACCCGCTGAACAGGAAACCGACAGGGAAGCGGTGGCAACTTGGCGCAACGAGGGGGATCCCAACTGACGCATACGGCAAAACAGGAGCACCCTCTATGAGCGAATCCAAACCGGTCGATACTCCCCCACCCGGCCCTCCAAAAGGACTCGACGCCCTTACGGAACTCGCCATGGACCTTCGCTGGTCATGGAACCATCGTACTGATGAATTGTGGCACAGGCTTGATCCGGATCTTTGGGCTCACACCTATCACCCCATCACGGTTCTTAAGACGGTGTCGCGGGAAAGGCTCTCGAAGGCATTGGCCGACCCTGATTTTTGCCGTCTCCTCGATGAGCTGGTGAGTGCAAAGCAGCTCGCATTATCCTTGCCAGGCTGGTTTCAGGAGAAATATCCCAAGTCCCCACTCTCCACTGTAGCTTATTTCTGCATGGAGTTCATGCTGAGCGAGGTCTTGCCCATTTACTCAGGGGGCCTAGGCAATGTGGCTGGCGACCAGCTCAAGGCAGCCAGTGATCTGGGCGTCCCGGTGATCGGTATTGGCCTGCTGTATCAGCATGGCTATTTTCGCCAGGAGATCGACAAGAATGGCGCCCAGCTGGCCCTCTACCCGAACAACGATCCGAGCCAGCTGCCTGTTACACCCGTGCGCCTAGCCGGCGGCGACCTGCTGCGGATTAAGATAAATTTCCCAGGAACTCCCGTCTGGCTTCGCGCTTGGCACGTTCAAGTCGGCCGAAGGCAACTCTACCTGCTCGATGCGAATGATGAAGCGAACGCCCCCATCCACAGGGATATAACGAGCGAACTTTACGGAGGCGGCCCCGAACTTCGCCTTAAACAAGAGATCGCCCTCGGGATTGGCGGCTGGCGTCTGCTCACCGCACTGGGAATCAAACCGGAAGTCTGCCACCTAAACGAGGGCCATGCAGCCTTTGCCCTGCTGGAGCGCGCACGCGGCTTCATGCTGGAGACCGGCCTTGGATTCGATATCGCCCTGGCGGCTACGCGGTCCGGTAATCTCTTCACGACCCACACCGCGGTCGCCGCGGGCTTCGACCTGTTTTCCCCGGAGTTGATCGAGCAATTCCTCGGCCCTTTCGCCGCGGAACTCGGGCTGTCGATGCCCAAGTTCCTCGCCCTCGGTCGCCAGAATGCCGACGACACCAAAGAGCCCTTCAATATGGCGTATCTGGCTTTCCGCGGCAGCGGAGCAGTCAACGGCGTAAGTCAATTACACGGCCGGGTCAGCCGTCACATCTTCGCTCCCTTATTCCGCAATTGGCCCGAGGAGGAGGTGCCCGTCAGCCATGTGACTAACGGCGTGCACATGCCCACCTGGGACTCGCCTTCGGCAGATGCTCTTTGGACCGAGTCCTGCGGCAAGACACGGTGGATGGGAACGTCAGCCACGCTTGAGCCCAACATCCGGCAGGTTCCCGATCAGAAGATTTGGGCCGTGCGCGCCTCCAGCCGGAAATCATTGGTGGAATATGCCCTAAAGCGCGTGGCGCGTCAGATGGGAGCCCATGGCGCCTCGCCGGAGGAGACTGCCAAAGTACAGGCGCGCCTCAACCCCGACGTCTTGACCTTGGGGTTTGCTCGGCGTTTCACAGCCTACAAAAGGCCAAATCTCCTGCTCCACGATCCCGAAAGGTTGCTGCGGATCCTAAAGAACCCCCTACGTCCTGCCCAGCTCATCCTTGCTGGAAAAGCCCATCCTGCAGATCTAGTCGGACAGGCGCTTATCCAGGATTGGATGAGGTTCATCTCCCGTAGCGATGAAAATCCGCCCGTGGTCTTTCTGGCGGACTATGACATGCTGATGGCGGAGCATTTGGTTCAGGGGGTCGATGTCTGGATCAACACGCCCCAGCGCCCATGGGAGGCAAGCGGTACCAGCGGCATGAAGGTCCTTGTGAACGGCGGCCTGAACCTCTCCGAGTTGGATGGATGGTGGGCCGAGGCCTATTCGCCGCAAGTGGGATGGGCCTTGGGTGACGGCCAAGAGCACGGCAGCGATCCCGCGTGGGATGCCGCCGAGGCAGAAGCACTGTACAATCGGCTCGAGTGGGAGGTTATGCCGGAGTTCTATCTGCGCAATGAAAAAGGTATCCCCGTGGCGTGGGTCGCGCGCATCCGCGAAAGCATGGCTACCTTGACGCCGCGGTTCTCCGCCTCTCGCACCGTGCGTGAATACACCGAAGAGCACTATCTTCAAGCCGCCACGACGTATGGAATCCGCACTGCCGAAAAGGGCGCTGCGACACAGAGGCTTGTGGAATACTGCAAGCTGCTGGACTCAAAGTGGGCATCACTTTCCCTCAAGGGAGTCACTGTGCAAACACGAGACGGCCAGCATGTTATAAAGGTGGACGTCTTTCTGGGGGATCTTGGACCCGAAGCGGTCCAGGTCGAACTCTACGCCGATGGTGCGAGCGGCCGTGGCGCGGAGCGCCAGGAGATGACACGCCTCGGGAAAACCGGGCCCGGAGGCAACGGCTGGGTCTATAGCGCAACGGTTTCATCCACCCGTCCTGCAAACGACTACACGGTGCGAATGATTCCGCACCACGATGGCCTCGCTGTGCCGATCGAGGCCGACCAGATCCGCTGGCAGCGGTGACCCAGTAGACCGGCAGGTGCAATGCAAGGGTCCGCCCAATTGTGGCGCTAGGACCCGATGCCTCCTCAAGGCTTACGGCTCCGCGGGGGGATTACGGTGTTGGATGCGATTTGCCCTGGCGACCGCACCGGCTGTAGGGGAGCCGCTCCCTGGGGATTTGCCGTCCTCGGCGGATTGGGTGCCACGTCCACGGGCCTTGGCGTTCTCGAAGCAGTGCCAGCGCGGTACGTGACGGGGACTTGCCACTCCGCATACGTGGGATCGAAGAGCTTCATCGCCTTAACCACCTCCTGGCGAAAGGTATTCTCGATCAGATTCCCCTGTCCGGGCCATATCTTGAAGTGAACCCGGATGAAGCTTCCATGGATGCCTTGGGCATTCTCGATCCTGTTAATGGTCGGCGCTCCGAGGATGATCGCCCCGAACTGCGCCCACATCCCCATCGCGATGTCCCCAATGACTTCAGTCGCCTTCTTCGGATCCGTTCCAACGGGTACCTGCGGGTCCGCGTAGGCATCGACACCCCCGTGTGGGAACCGGCTCACGTTGCCGATGGTTCGGTTCGGTATGAAGACCTTCTGGTTGTAAAAATTGACGATTTTGGTGAAGCGCATCCCAATCTCCTCGACGCGGCCAATCACGTTCGTCGTTGTCCCCTCGATCTCGACCATGTCGTTCACATCCATGGCATCCCAGAACACGAGCGTCAGACCGATGACGATGTCTTGGACGAGCCCCTGCGAACCAAAGCTGATCGCCAGGCCAAGCACCGACGCGCTCGCCAGATAGGCCGTCAGACTGAATCCGAATTCCTGGAAGATCAGGCCTATGGCCACGAAATAGATCAGGAAGGCGATCCCGCTCACCATGAGGCGTGTTCCCGTGTCGAACTTCGGTTTTTGAGCTGCAGCACCCAGGGCTCCCTTTTGGAGATGGCTAACCACAAGTACCCATTCGCTCGCCCGCCTGATCAGCCTCACGGCCACATGGGCCAGGATCGCCATCAGAAGAATCAGAAGAATTCGCATCCAGAGTGAGGACTCATGCACGAAGAAATGGCTGTAGAAACGACTGAATATCGTCGTATTCGACGCAACCGGGTGCGTGAAGGTGATGTGGCTATCCATGGAGCAGCCTTCTCCGAACGCGACCTGGCCCCATGGCTTCACCAAAGACATCCGGTACCCCTGATTTGTCATCCCTTTCCGTGCAGTGCATATCGTCTTTATTAGTTCTCGGGAGCGCGATGCGCCCCCCTTCCCTTTGTAGGGCTACAGAAAAGGAATTTCCCAAGAGGCTTGGTCACATCCGCTCGCACAGGCGTTGTTGCCGTGAAGTCTGCCGCGATAATACGCGAACGGTCTCAACGTGCCCATGGGGTGTTTACCCATGGCCGGTGCAGTCTCTGATCGATGGCCTGGCGAAGCGCTCTTCGACTAAAAGGGCTGAAGGTCTCCCATGCCTTCGCAAGGCAGATCTGTCTTCGAGCTCTCGGAGAACGGAGACCAGTCGCGCGCGGCTGCAAGTGGCGGGTAAAACCCCATAGTCGGACATGAGCTTTCGGGACTAGATTGGTGCGCAATCCTAGGGCACGCGCCCAATGGGGCACTGGCTGCGCCAATGCCTAGTTACGCGTGATCCACCCACTTCCGGAAACCTAAACGCATGCGCCTACAATCAAAAGCATATCTCATTGGCGGCGGAATTGGCTCCATGGCTGCCGCAGCATTCATGGTGCGCGATAGCAGCGTGGAAGGCGATCACATCACAATCTTCGAGGAATCGAAAGTGCTGGGCGGAAGCCTAGACGGGGCGGGAACTTCATCCCAAGGGTATTCCATGCGCGGCGGGCGCATGGTGACCACCGACAATTATGAGTGCACTTGGGGTCTATTCAAATCCATCCCTTCATTGACCCGTATAGGTAAAACGGTCTTCGACGAGACGGTTGCCTTTAACGAGGAAAACAAAGCCCATTCGCTGGCCCGCCTTGTGGATAGGCGCCGGGCCAAGGTGCCCGTCCTCTCCATGGGCTTCTCAATGCACGACCGGCTTGAATTGTTGAAACTTACCAAGGCCAGCGAGGATGAGTTGGGAGCCAGCTGTATCACCGACTGGCTCTCGCCGGGTTTCTTTCAGACTGAATTTTGGTTCATGTGGGCCACCACTTTCGCATTCCAACCATGGCACAGCGCGGTTGAGTTCAAGCGCTACCTGCACCGCTTCATGCTGGAATTCTCACGGATAGAGACTCTGGCGGGAGTGAAACGGACGATTTACAACCAGTATGATTCCCTCGTGCTTCCCCTGCAGGCTTGGCTCAAGGAGCGGGGTGTCCTCTTTGTTCCCAACTGCAAGGTCACGGAACTCGACACCATTACCAGGGCCGGGAATCTCGAGATTGCGGGCATCCATTGCGTGAGGAATGGAAATAGCGAGTTGGTGGTCGTTAATGAGGGGGACTTGGTCTTCCTGCAGAACGGCTCGATGACCGACGCCTCGAGCCTTGGATCAATGTCGACCGCGCCCGAAGCCTTGACGAAATCGGACAGCGGAGGCTGGACGCTCTGGGAGAAACTCGCGAAGGGACGGTCACAGTTCGGTAGGCCCTCCGTTTTCAACAGCTGCGTCGCACAGTCCAGCTGGGAATCATTTACCGTGACGCTGGGGCAGCCCTCGTTTTTCAATGAAATGACCCGGTTTAGCGGTAATCCACCCGGCATCGGCGGCCTGGTGACTTTCAAGGATTCCAATTGGCTGATGTCCATTGTCCTCGCACACCAGCCGCACTTCATAAACCAGCCCCAGGATGTGCAGGTCTTTTGGGGCTATGCGCTCCTGCCCGACCGGGTCGGAAACTTTGTCCCAAAGCCGATGGAGGAGTGCAATGGCACCGAGATCCTGCGGGAGCTGCGCGGCCACCTTCGTTTCGACCCGGATACCCTAGTAACCGCCAACTGTATCCCCTGCAGGATGCCCTATATCACGAGCATGTTCATGCCGCGCGCACGCGGCGACCGGCCTCTCCCCGTTCCCGAGGGGACAAAAAATCTAGCGTTCGTCAGCCAGTTCGTCGAGATTGCCGATGACGTCGTCTTTACCGTGGAGTATTCCGTTCGCGCCGCCCAAATCGCCGTCTATCAGCTATTGGGCATCGAACGCGAAATTCCCGGCATCACACCGCACGACAAATCCCTCGGAGCGCAGCTCGAGACACTTGTGAAGGCATTTAAGTGAGCAGTAGGCCCGCTTAATGATCCCGATGGGGCCGCCGCACTTCAACGCTTGCTTGCCACGGCAACACGCCGGGTAGCGGCGCGGTGAATCAGGCTTTCTGTTCCGGCACTGCTTCGGCCGTTGTTTCAGCCGGCTTTGCGATGGGGACCGCGGGTTTCCGCGGCTCGGAGCGCTTCTTTCGAGTGCTCCTAGAAGCCCCGCGTTTGGAATCCACCTTGAATCCCTTGGTCTTTACAGCGGACTTCTTGGGCGACTCCACAAGCCCGAGGGCCTTCTTAATGTTCTGAACGCTGGGCAATGAAATCCTTAGTGTCTTAGCAATCTGCGATCCGCTTTTGCCCGCCTTCACGAGCTTTCCCACCTTCTTACGGGTTCCCTCCGTTATCTTGGCCCGTCTGCGAACCTTATCTACAGTGGGCCGACCCGGCCCGCGGTGTTTGCCGCGCCCCGCTGCCTTAACCGCCACAATAAACTCCTCCATCGATGCAAAGCCGTAATCTGAGGGAAGTCCTGCCAGGTCTTTTGCAATCGATCTTTCAAGCGCCTCAACTGCGGCCTTGGCCTCGGTCAGCTTCATGATGTTCGGATATAACATAACGCGATTGTTATATAGCGCGCGACCCTGATGCAAGCCGGTATAAACCCCATGGCGGATCTTTCATCCTATAGTTATACACAGGTTGAAACTATCGTAGCCCAGCTATTGAAGGGGCCGGCTTACGCTGGACCGCCGCCGCGGGGTGCAAAAGTCTCCCCTTCGGCACCTGCCGGAAAGACAAGTGGAATTAGGTCTTAGCGCGCGCGGTACCGCCCTGTTACATTTGCTTTGTTACTTTACCGGCGCGCGGCGGGAAGTACCCCGGCCCGGTGCCAACACAACCTTCGGTGCCAGTGGAGCCGAAAAGGTAATGGGGTGAAGACCCTAGAAGATTCACCCCATAGCACGGTAGGTGCAGCGAGCGTAATGTCGCGCGTACGACTAGCAGCATTCGGCCCCCTTCAATCAGCCAGTTAAAACAAAGAAAGAGCGAAAAATGAAATTTAGCACGATCACATTAACGGCCATTGCGGTCTTCGTTGGCTCCCAGGCCATCGCGCAGACCAACACGATATCCTCCGTTTCGATTGGCACCCAGGTTACCGCAGGGGGCACTGCACTCGGAGTTGGAACAGTCACGCCACGGATCGGAACTGCCGGCAACCAAGCGGGTTCCGTCCAGAACAATCTCGCCGGGCTCCAGTACGTCGCCGGCCAGATTCCCCTTGATGGCTCGCCAGCGTCGATCGCTTTCTTCGCCCTTACCGGTACGGCGATCCCGGCCGGTGGCGACACGCTCACCGGCTTCATAAGCTACGGCACGCTCGTTTTCCCGACCCAGGTGAACGTCTATAACGATCTCGGCTCCAAGCTTAAATCTTTGTCCTATTCGGCGCTGACCTTCGCTTCCGACGACCTTGGATTTGGCGCCAGCAACTTTTACGCGATCCATCACGCCCCGAATAGCGTCGACTATATTGCCGCCATTGTGCCAGGCACTGGCACGTCGACCTCGATCGCGGACCTAAAGCCCATGTCTTGGGCCGGCGGCACAGCCGGCGGGCCGGCAAGTGCGGGATCAAATGGGTACTTTGCATTGGCATACGGCAGTGGCGGGGCGATCACGGGATACGCAGCCAACAGCATGTATTATTTGCGGACCGATAGCTCGAGCCACACCCAGTTCGGCATGATGATCCCTGCCCTTACCGGAGCCTCCAGTGACGTCTTCGACCTTACCACGGCGGTCGGAAGCTTCGGCGTGGGCGGCTATACAACACTTGCATACACGGTGACCGATATCGGCTACGGGGCCAACCAGTTTTACTACCTCCGGCAGGACTTGGTCACGGGCAATACCATTCTTGGCCGCCTCAATCCCAGCAAAGCTGCCGGGTCCAGGGTGATTTCGGACATGGTCAACCTCGGCGGCGTATTCAACTCGCTCACGTTCGTCCCCGACGCAACCGGAACCGGTGTGGGTTGGGGTTCTTCCCAGTTCTTTGCCTCCGGCGCCCTAGCTGCTGGCGCTCAATCCGTCAGCTTTGAGGCTATTCCCAATCACAACGTCGGCGACGTGTTTACTGTCACTCCCACGGCCAGTTCCGGGCTCGATATTGCCCTCACCGTTGTGAGTGGTCCCGCCAGTGTCACGACGACCGGCTCGCCCGGTTTCAACCCCTCACAACTCATATTCACGGTAACGACAACAGGCCCGGGCATCGTGACCTTGCAGGCGAGTCAAGCCGGGCGGTTGGCAGCTCCGGCTTTTAATGCGAATAATCTTCAGCAAAGCTTCGATGTACTCGGATTACCGACCATCACCAGCGCGACAAGCGCACCAGGCACCGTCGGCACGGCGTTCACCTACGATATAACAGCGACGGGCTCACCCACGAGCTATACCGCTAGCCCGCTTCCCGCAGGCCTGGTCCTTAACTCGTCGACTGGCGCCATCACGGGTACGCCCACGGCGGCAGGGGTCACGAGCGTAGTGCTTACCGCAACGAATCCCACGGGCACCAGCAGCCCCGTAACCGTGACCACCACGATCGCGGTTGCAGGTATTGTACCGGTGATCAATAGTGCTACCGCTGCACCGGGCACCGTCGGCACGGCGTTCACCTACGATATAACAGCGACGGGCTCACCCACGAGCTATACCGCTAGCCCGCTTCCCGCAGGCCTGGTCCTTAACTCGTCGACTGGCGCCATCACGGGTACGCCCACGGCGGCAGGGGTCACGGCCGTAGTGCTTACCGCAACGAATCCCACGGGCACCAGCAGCCCCGTAACCGTGACCACCACGATCGCGGCCGCAGGCATCGCACCGGTCATCACGAGTGCAACCACCGCTCCAGGCACCGTCGGCACGGCGTTCACCACCTATACCATTACCGCAACGGGCTCGCCCACGAGCTATACCGCTAGCCCGCTTCCTGCAGGCCTGGTCCTTAACTCGTCCACCGGCGCCATCACGGGTACGCCCACGGCGGCCGCAGTCACGGTCGTTTCGCTTACCGCGACGAACGCTATCGGTACCAGCAGCCCCGCAACCGTGACCATCACGATCGCGGCCGCAGGCATCGCACCGGTCATCACGAGTGCAACCACCGCTCCAGGCACCGTCGGCACGGTGTTCACCACGTACACCATTACCGCGACGGGAACACCCACGAGCTTTACGGCCAGCCCGCTTCCAGCAGGCCTCGTTCTTAACTCGTCGACCGGCGCCATCACGGGCACGCCCACGGCGGCAGCGGCCACGGTCGTTTCGCTTACCGCGACGAACGCTATCGGTACCAGCAGCCCCGCAACCGTGACCATCACGATCGCGGCTGCAGGCATCGCACCGGTCATCACGAGTGCAACCACCGCTCCAGGCACCGTCGGCACGGTGTTCACCACGTACACCATTACCGCGACGGGAACACCCACGAGCTTTACGGCCAGCCCGCTTCCAGCAGGCCTCGTTCTTAACTCGTCCACCGGCGCCATCACGGGCACGCCCACGGCGGCCGCAGTCACGGTCGTTTCGCTTACCGCGACGAACGCTATCGGTACCAGCAGCCCCGCCACCGTGACCATCACGATCGCGGCTGCAGGCATTGCACCGGTCATCACGAGTGCAACCACCGCTCCAGGCACCGTCGGCACGGTGTTCACCACGTACACCATTACCGCAACGGGCTCGCCCACGAGCTTTACGGCCAGCCCGCTTCCAGCAGGCCTCGTTCTTAACTCGTCGACTGGCGCCATCACGGGTACGCCCACGGCAGCAGGTATCACCAGTGTTGTGCTCACCGCAACGAATGCCACCGGCACCAGCAGCCCTGTAACCGTGACCACCACGATCGCGGCTGCGGGCCTTGCACCGGCCATCAATAGTGCGACTACCGCTCCGGGCACAGTCGGTACGGCGTTCACCTATGGGATTACGGCTACGGGCTCGCCCACGAGCTTTACGGCAGGCCCGCTTCCTGCGGGCCTTGTCCTTAACTCATTGACCGGCGCCATCACGGGTACGCCCACAGCGGCAGGGGTCACGGGCGTAGTGCTCACCGCAACGAATGCCACCGGCACCAGCAGCCCTGTAACCGTGACCACCACGATCGCAGCAGCGGGCCTAGCACCGGTCGTCAACAGTGCGACCAGCGCTCCGGGCACCGTCGGCACAGTGTTTGCCACGTATCTCATTACAGCGACAGGCTCGCCCACGAGCTATGCGGCCAGCCCGCTTCCCGCAGGCCTTGTTCTTAATTCATTGACCGGCGCCATCACGGGCACGCCCACGGCGGCAGGGGTAACCGCCGTTATGGTTTCGGCGACAAATAGCATCGGCACCAGCAGCGCCGTAACCGTGAATATCACGATCGCAGCTGTGGGCCTCGCACCGGTCATAACGAGCACCACGTCCGGGTATTATCCGGGCACAGTGGGTATGCCTTTCCCCACGTATACCATCGCCGCAACGGGTTCGCCCACGAGTTTTTCGGTCACAGGAATTCCTCCCGGATTGGTCCTTAACCCGTTAACCGGCGCCATCACCGGAACCCCCACGGCGGCCGGCACCTATCCATTGACGGCAACAGCCACAAATAGCTTCGGCAGTGGAACTTCGGTCTTTGCCATTGCGATCTATGCGGCGGTCGTTGTGCCCGTAATCACAAGCCCCACGTCTGCTCCTGGCACGGTGGGCACGGCAATCAATACATTCCCCATCACCGCCACGGGAGTACCCACCAGCTATACGGCTACGGGTCTTCCGCCGGGTCTGACAATCGACCCAGTGACCGGCGCGATCACCGGAACTCCCACGGCCGCTGGCACCTTTGTCGCGACCATCACGGCGACAAACTCCGCCGGCTCCAGCAGCGTCACCATGACTTGGGTGATCGCCCCGTTCGGCTATAGCCACATCGTGAACTTCTCGGCACGCGCCCTCTCCGGGCTCGGAAGCGACACGCTCATCGTGGGCTTCGTGGTCCAGGGGGATGGCAAGAACCTGCTCATACGCGGCATCGGCCCGGACCTTGCAGCCTTCGGGATCACCAACTTCCTCCCGGCGCCTATCCTGACGCTCTTCAGCGCCACCGATAGCATCATAGCAACAGACAGCGGCTGGCAGGTGAACAGCAGCGGACAGAACGACGGAGCCCTTATCGCAGCAACTTCTGCGTCCGTCGGGGCGTTTGCACTGCCGAGCGGAAGCCTGGATTCGGCCCTGCTTGTCACGGTCAACAACGGCGTCCACACCACGGGCCTGCTCACCACGAACGCCACGGCAGGAGTCGGCCTGATCGAGATCTACGACACCGGCGGGAACCAATACGCCAGCCTGATCAATGTCTCAGCGCGAATGAACGTCACCGCCGGAGACGGCGTGCTCATCGCCGGCTTGGTCATCGGAGGCAACCTCCCGAAGACCGTGCTCGTGCGCGGCGTGGGCCCCGCCCTATCGGAATTCGGAGTTGGGGGCGTTCTCGCAGATCCCCAAATCACCGTGTTCTCCGGTTCCACCCAGATAGCTAGCAACGCCGGATGGAGCAACGGCACCGGAATCAGCGCAGCTGCTCAGATCGTTAGCGCCTCATCCCAGGTCGGAGCCTTCCCGCTTCCCTCTGGCAGCAAAGATGCCGCGCTACTGGTCACGCTTCAGCCTGGCGCCTATACCGTCCAGGTCACCAGCGTCAGCAATGCAACGGGGGTAGCCCTAGTCGAGGTCTACGACACCCAACGGTAACCTTAAACGCATGCAAAGGGCGCGCTCGGCAAAGCCGGGCGCGCCTTTTGCGCGTTAGCCTCACGAGACCCGCTCCCGAGGCACCCAATTCTTGGAAACCAAGCGGCGTTAGCGCGACAACGCAGCCGTAGCATCCGACCCGGCGTCTTCATCGCCAATCGAAATCCCCTGTTCTCTCGTGACCTTTGGAAACCCCTTCGGATCAAGAACGCTAAGACCCTTAATATAGAGCCCTAGGGCAGCCGAACCCATCGGAGTACTGTTTTCCCGTATTAGGTAGAATTCGGTCTTCAATCTATATTTCTGGGAAGCAAATGCCCGGGCGCAGCAAATCTCATGCGCAATCGAGAAGTGCCCAAGCGGTCTCGACCCCTGGGGCCAGGTTTGCAATCAATGTCGTGCCATGAAGGTACCTTCAGTCCTGTTCTGTCTCGCTGCCGCGGTCTCGTTCACCGTCGGCGCAGACGCGACCGACCCAAATCAAGGCCCTTCGCCAACACCGGGACACCAAATCAACGTCAAAGGCATGCCTGTGAGGCGTGCCTCCACGGGCCATGTGACCAACTACGCCGAAGCCAATGTGGGGGCCTACTCGCTTCCCGACCCGCTTGTCCTCGCCAACGGCCAGCCCGTCACGGACGCCGAGACTTGGCGCCGGGTTCGGCGCCCCGAGATCCTCGAACTTTATCGGCGCTTCATCTACGGGCGCGAGCCGGAAGGCCTGCCCAAGGCAAGCATTTCCATCGAAGGTAACGATCCCTCTGCGCTCAGCGGTGCCGCGATACGAAGGGTGGTGGTCCTCCGCTTTGGGGAAGGCCAGGATGCGCCCTTTGCTCGGGTCGTAATCTACCTGCCGTCGGGCTCAAGGGAAAGGGTCCCGATTCTGCTTCACCTTGCTTTCAATGGGGATGAGGCGACCCCAAGCAGCCCGAAGTCGGGCGCCCCGGCGGTGCCGGGCGACCTAGGACCTATAGCACGGATCATAGGCCGTGGGTATGGGTACGCGGTTTACCGATATACAGACCTGCAGGCTGATACGATGCGGACTCGGGAGTCCGGAATCCAGGCTCTTGCGCCGCGCGCGGGAACCTTTCGAGCTTTGGACGACTGGGGTACAATCAGCGTGTGGGCCTGGGGCGCCAGCCGCGTCGTGGACTACCTCGAGGGTGACCCGGCCGTTGACCCCCATCGGATCGTACTCGTGGGCCATTCCCGGCTCGGTAAGGCCGCTCTATGGGCGGGAGCGCAGGATCCACGTTTCGCCCTGGTGTTCGCGAGCTGCGCCGGGGAACTTGGATCCGCGCTTTCAAGGCGTGACTTCGGAGAGACCGTGGATGACATGGCCGAACATTTTCCCTGGTGGTTCGCACCCAACTTCCAGCAATTCGCCGGGCACTGGAGCAGCCTTCCCGTGGACGCGCACATGCTGATCGCACTCAATGCGCCCCATCCGGTCATGATCACTGGGGGTTCCGACGACCAATGGGCAGATCCCCGCGGGGAATTCCTCGCCGAGGTTGCCGCGGGACCGGTCTACGCCCTCCTCGGGAAGAAAGGCCTAGGCTCCTCTGAGATGCCTCCTTTGGACACCCCGCTGGCATCCGGGGATCTGGCCTTCCGTTACCACAAAGGGCCGCACGCGGTTATGCCCCAGGACTGGGACATGCTCTTGGATTACGCCGATCGCCACCTGCACTGAGCGAAAGCTCGGGAAAAGACTCCTGAAGCTCGGACTCACTCACGGCATCTCGTACACCTCGAGAAGAGCAATCCCCGAGGTGCCATTCGCGCCTGTTACCTGCGCGGTGTAGGCGCCTGGGGAGAGCGTAACCAAGATAGCCGAGTCCTTAGATGTCGTGGGCAGTGAGAACGCGGAAACCGCATTGAATGCAGCCTGGAGCGCAGCGGTCCCGCCCCAATCGTCATTAAAGCCCACAACGTTTTGATTTGAATCAGAAATGGTGAGTTGCGGATCCACCATGGCTCCCGAAACCGAAAAGGCTGCAAGGGTTGGACCGATTCCCCTTATGAGGACGGTCTTGCTGGTCGTCCCTGTAATCACAAAACCAACGGTCATCACCTTCGAGCCCGTGCCTGCGTACCCACGGCTTGAGACATTTATGTAATGAGCGGACGGCGCTGACGTGGCGTCGGCGTCATAGGCCTCCAGGAGCACCACACCGGTCCCGCCCTGTGCCCCGTGCACTTGCGCGGTGTATGGTCCCGGCTGAAGCGTGGCAAGGACAGCGGAATCCAGCGATGCCGTGGGCAACGGAAACGCGCCCGACTGCACAAAGGCCGCAGAAAGCGCCGCCGTGCCCCCCCAGTTGTCATTAGATGCCACCGAGACCCCGATCGCGGTGCTGATGTTGAGCTGTGGGTCGGCCAGGACGCCTGTCATACCGAAACTCGCCAGCGTGGGCCCGATCGCCCGCACAAGGGCGCTTTCGGCCCCGGTTCCTCCGACAACAAACCCGATGATGAGCGTTTGGTCCGCGGTGCCGCTGAAGCCGCGCGCCGACACGTTGCTCAGGCGGCTCGGCACCGCGACCGGCGTGACGACCAGAGACACGGGAAACGAGATCGAGGCCGAGAAGCCGTTTTGGACCTCGACGTCATAGGTCCCGGCGTCGGACGTGTGCACATCGGCAATCGTGAAGGTCGGGGCCGTGGCCCCGGAGATCGAGGCCTGGTTGCGGCGCCACTGGTACAGAATCGATGCATCCCCGGTCACCGCAACGGTGAAGGTCGCGGCTCCGCCATCCGTCGCCGAGACGGCTACGGGCTGCAGCACGATGGATACGGGGACCGGCGGACCGCCGGCGGGCCCCACGGTGAGGGACGCGTTTGAGCTCGTTACGGTTCCGGCCGGGTCTGAGATCACAACCGAGTAGACTCCCGCGTCAGATGCCGCCACCGTAGGAAAGGTGATGCTTGAAGAGGTCGCCCCAGGGATCGCAACCCCACCCTTCGACCACTGATAGGAGATGGGAGGGGACCCGACAATGCCCACGGACAGGCTGGCCGTACCCCCGACATTAACAATGGTCGGGCTCGGCTGGTACTGGAATATGGGCGCGAAGGCGGCCGCAGACACGGTCAGGACCGCACCCAAGCTGGTTGCCGAGCCCGCCGAGTTGGTCGCGGTGGCCGAATAGGTGCCTGCATTCGACAGCTGGACGTTCGACAGATTGAGCGTGGCCATCGTGGCGCCAGGGATTGGCACGCCATCCACCATCCATTGGAGGGTCACCGGCAGGGTGCCGGACGCGCCAACGGTGAAGCTCGCGGAGGCGCCCGGCGAGACTGAGCTTTTGTTCGGCTGCAGCGTGATCGAGGGAGGGACTATGAGTGAGAGGATGGTGAGGCTGACAGGCGCCGATTCGATCGTGCCGACCGAGTTAGTCACGGTGACCGTGTACGAGCCCGCGTCCGTAGCCTTTACACTGCCGATGAGGAGCGTGGGGGAGCTCGCCCCCGAGATCGGTGTCGTGTTGAGCGACCATTGGTAGCTAAGCGCGCCGGATCCCACGGCATCAACCGAGAACTGCGCCGTGGATCCGACCGTTACCGATAGTGGCAGAGGGGCGGTAAGTATCAGCGGAGATGTCGGGCTGCTTCCCCCCGAGGTGGGGTCGGTCACCGAAAAGCTTATGTCCATTGGCGCGCCGATCCCGAGGGCGTTGGTCGCGCTCGCCGTCAGCGTGTAGGTTCCAACGGTCGTCGGCGTTCCCGATGCGACACCCGTCGTGGAGTTGAACGTAAGCCCCGCCGGCAGACCCATGAGCGCATAGGTCACCGGGTTGTTGCTCGCCGTGAGGGTGTAGGAGAATGCGGTACCCGCCGCGCCCGTGAGGGTGACCGCGCTCGTAATGGCTGAGAAGTTCCCGATCGTAAGGATCAGGTTCAACGGGAGGGTGCTCCCGTACGTATTGGTCGCAATAATCGGGACCCGCACGACCTGCGGAGCCGTTGGCGTCCCGCTGATAAGCCCGGACGTCGCGTTAAGGGTAAGGCCGGCCGGGAGGTTCGCAGCCGAGAAGGACGTCGGGGCGTTGGTGGCGGTGATCGTGTAGCTCATGGGCGCGCTCACCGGGGTCGAGACCAGCAGCGCGCTTGTGATTGCTGGGATGGGACCCGCGGGATTAATGGTCCACATCAAGACGAGGATCGCCCCCTGGCCGTACGCGTTGTTCCCACTGACCGATGTGAAGAAGAGGCCCGCCACGGTGGGCGTGCCGCTGATCTGGTCACCCGACGCGGTAAGGCCGGGAGGGAGCTCGGCGATGTTGTAACTCGTTGGGCCGTTTGACGCCAAGATCGTGTAGAAGAATGGCGTCCCTACCGTTCCGACCGCGGCCCCCGCGCTGGTGAGGGTCGGAGACCCTGCTGCGGGATCCACCGTTATTTCGAAGGGATACGGGGTGATCGCCGAATTGAACGCGAGGTAAAGCGTGCCCTTGAACGTTCCCACGGTCAGCGTGGTGCCCTCGACCACGCCGGCCGAGCTCTCGATGGAAAGACCGTCTGGCAGCCCGTTTGCGGTGTAGACCGTTCCCGCGGGCTGGGGCGGGATCGTGACGATCTGGAAAGAATAGGGCTGCCCCGCCGTGGGATCGGGAAGGAATGTCTGTGCCCGGGCCGAGACGGCCATGCCGATTGCGGCGAACGTGAGTAGGATCGTGCGGAACATGTCAAAGGGCGGGCGATTCATGGGTGCTTGATGTTGAGCCCTGCAATAGGGCGGAGAGCGCTAGATCGAAGATTGGTTTATAACCCCAAAAACATATACCTACGCCCGTCGCGCCGATATGGGGCACTAACCTACTCCGAGGCCCGGGTTCACCCGATCGACTAATCGGTACCATCCGCGATTGCTCAATCCACCTCATACACCTCGACAAGCGCGATGCCCGTGGCGCCGTTCAGGCCGACGACCTGCACCGTGTAAGAGCCCGCGGGAAGGGTAACAAGCATCGCGGAATCCGCGGAATTGGCGGTCAGCGGAAAGGCCCCGACCTGCGCGAAGGCCGCGACCAGCGCGCTGGCGCCGCCCCAGCCTGAATTTGTGCCAATCTGGGCACCTGTGGCGGTGTTGAGCAGCGTGATCTGCGTCGCCGCCAGGGCACCGGCGACACTAAACTGCACCAATCCGGGACCGATTCCCCGGATAAGCACCGTTTCAGTGCCACTTCCTTTGATCACAAATCCCGCCGTCAGGACCGCGCTTCCGCTGCCTGCGACCGCGCGGGCGGACACGTTGATGAGCCTCGACGGGGAATTGCCAGAATCCCCGTCGTAGAGTTCGGCCAACGCGACGCCCGTCGATCCTCCCACGCCGCTTATCTGGGCGGTATAAAGGCTGCCGGTCGGTAGAGACAGGAAGAGTGCCGAGTCCGCTGATCCCGCCGGTAACGCAAACGCACCCAGCGATGAAAAGACGCCTGCAAGCACGGCCCCTCCACCCCAGCTCGTGTCAGAGTTGATCAGTGTCTGGGAGCTGTCGAAAACCGAGATCTGGGGGGTGGCGAGCACGCCCGAGACGCCAAAGGACGACGCCAGGGTCGGCCCCACGCCGCGGATCAGGAGCTGCTTATTGCCCGTGCCGTTGATCACAAAGCCGACCGTGACGGCGCTGGCCCCGGTTCCCACGAAAGACCTGATCGAGAGGTTGATGATCCGGGCGCTGCCTGTGCCCCCGCCCCCGACCACGGCGCCCGTTACGGTGAGCGTGCCCACCCCGCTGACGCTCGAGCCCGCGGCGTTCGCAAGCTGCACTCGGAACATCTCGCCACTCGAGGTGGTGGCCGGGCTGGTCAGCGTGAGCGTCGCGGTCGTCGCGCCGGAAAAGGCCGCGTTGTTGCTAACATTGCTCCATGTTGTCCCCGAGTCGGTCGAGGCCTGCCACTGATAGGTCATCAAGGGGCCCACCACTGTTGTGGTGAAACTTGCATTCTGGCCGGACGTGACCGACACGCTGTCGACTTGCGTGCCACCCGCCGGCGCGGTGATCACCGCGCCGGCACTTACGTCCTGGTTGTCACCATCCGAGACATAGAGTGTGCCGGAGCCGTCCACGGCGATGCCCTGGGGATAAAAGAAGCGGGTCTGCGAGCCGTTGAGTGTCGTGACGCCGCCACCCGGGGTTATCTTCCGGATCGCACGGTTATAGGTGTCGGCGACGAACACGTTCCCAGAGCCATCCACAGCGATCCCGTAAGGCTGGTTGAACCTCGCCAGGAAGCCGGTCCCGTCGGTAAAGCCCAGCTCACCGGCGGAGCCGGCGAGTGTCGACACGGTGCCGGACGTGTCGATCTTCCGCACCGTCGAATTGAAGAAGTCGGTGACGTAGACATTTCCCGCGCTGTCGACGGCAATGGCATAGGGCCCGTTGAAGCGGGCGGAGCCCCCCGGGCCGTCGCCGCTTCCGGTTTGGCCCGCAACGCCGGCAAGCGTTGTGACCGTACCGCCGGAGGTGATCTTTCGGATGGTGTCGTTCCTGGTGTCCGCGACATAAACGTTTCCGACCGTGTCGACCGCGATCCCGTTGGGCGCGTTGAACCGGGCTGCGGCCCCCGTTCCGTCGGAGCTTCCGGCGGAGTCGGCGACGCCCGCAAAGGTTGTTACGGTCCCGCCCGATGAGATCTTCCGGATCGTCGAATTCCCCGCGTCGGCCACGAAGACATTGCCGCTCCCGTCCGCCGCCGTCCCGGCTGGCCCGCTGAAGCGGGCGGCGGAGCCGACTCCGTCCACGCCTGCCTGTAGCACCCCGGATTCACCTGCGAGGGTCGTGACGGCGCCCGCTGTCGTAACCGCGCGTATCGTGTTGTTGCCGCTGTCCGCCACGTAGAGGTGCCCGGAGCCGTCGCTTGCGATCCCGTAGGGATATAAGAAACGCGCCTGGCCGCCAGTCCCGTCGGAGCTGCCCTTTTGCCCGCAGCTTCCTGCCAGGGTTGTCACGACGCCCGGGGAGGTCATAGCGCGGATCAGGTGATTGCCCGTGTCGGCTATGTATAGGATCCCGGTGGCCGTGGCCGCTATGCCACCCGGATAAAAGAAGCTTGCCGCCGCCCCGGCGCCGTCCGAGTTACCGCCTATTCCGGGCGTGCCCGCGAGGGTCGTCACCGCGCCACCGGCCGAGATCTCGCGCACGGTCTGACTAGAGGTGTCGATCACGTAGACGTTGCCCGCGGCATCCAGCGCCACCGCCGACGGGTGATTGAAGCGGGCCGCACCGCCCTGGCCGTCGAGCGTCCCAGAGTTCCCGGCGCTTCCGGCGAGCGTCGAGACCGAACCCCCTGGGGTCACCTTGCGGATATCGCTGTTGTCAAGGTCGGCCACGTAGACGTTGCCCGCCGTGTCCGTCGCGATTCCAAAGGGGTAATAGAAGCGCGCCGAGGATCCCGTTCCGTCGCCACCGCCCGTCTGTCCAGCGGCACCCGCAAGCGTGGTTACGACTCCGGCCGGGGTGATCCTGCGGATCGTGCTGTTGTTGGTGTCGCTCACGTAGACGTTTCCCGTACCGTCCACGGCTATGCCCTGAGGCAGGTTGAAGAGCGCCGCCGTGCCCGTTCCGTCGGCGCTTCCTGCGACGCCTGCGGTTCCCGCCAGGGTGCTCACGCTGCCGCCGGGGGTCACCTTACGGATATTGTGGTTGCCGCTGTCCGCAACGTAGATGTTTCCCGAGCCGTCGACTGCGACCGCATAGGGATAGAGAAAGAGGGCACCGGAGCCGGTGCCGTCGCTGCTGCCCGGTTGTCCCGAGCTTCCGGCCAGCGTCGTAACCGCGCCGCCCTGGGTCACCTTGCGTATCGTGTGGTCGCCGCCATCCGCGACGTAGACGTTGCCGGCGCCGTCGACCGCAACCGCCGATGGATTGAAAAATCGTGCGTTGCCGCCGGTACCATCGGTGTGGTCGAGCGCGGCAGGACTGCCCGCTATAGGAGCGAAGGAATAGACCTGCGCCTCGGCAACGGCCGCCGACGCCAGCATGACAAGGGTCGCGAAGAGAGAGAGCGCGCCGCCCAGGCAGCGGGTTAGGCCTGTAAATGTCATTCCCGCGCAGGATTTCAGTGCATTTTTATACATAGCGAGTCCCATGGTTACCTAGTTAGATGCGCATGCGGCGCCGCTGTTTCTGGGGTACATTACTACCTTCCGGGGAGCCCAAGAGCCTGCCGCTACAGGGCGGCAGCGGCTTGCTCGGCGAAATCGCCTTTGATCCGCCCGTAGTCCAGCTTGATCAGGCGGTCGGCTACGCCAAAGTAGCGATCGTCGTGCGTGATCACCAGCACCGCCTTGCCGAGCGAGCGAAGCTCCGGAAGGAGCTGCGTGTAGAACACCTCCTTGAAGAGGGGGTCCTGGTCCGACGCCCACTCGTCGAAAAGATAGAACGGCCGGTCCTCGATGTAGGCGCATAGAAGCGCCAGGCGCTTGCGCTGGCCCTGTGAGAGCTGGGTCGTGGAAAACACGCCGTCCTTGATCGTGACCTTGTGGTTGAGGTGCAGCCGCTCGAGGTATTCGTGGGCGCGCCTGTCCAATTCGGGTCCTCCCTTGCCGACAATCTTCTCGAACAGGAAGTAGTCCGAGAACACCGCCGAGAAGCACTGGCGATAGGCGTCTCGGTTGTGCTCGTCGATCGTTATGCCGTTGAGCCTAATCTCACCCCCGGCGGGCGGATACAGGCCCGTGATCACCTTCGCGAGCGTCGACTTCCCGCTCCCGTTTCCGCCTATGAGGAACACCAGCTCGCCTGGATTGAGGACCAGATCTATCGGCCCGAGTATGAAGTTCTCGTCTTCGCGCTCCCTGTAGTAATGGTGCTCCACGCCTACGAGCTCAAGGGTCTGGAGCGGCTCGGATGCGAACTGGCTCTGGGAATCAGCGCCGTTGTCGGTTGGGTTCCGGGAAAGAGCGAGTCCGAGCTGCTCCACCTTCCTGAGCGAGACGTTGGCACGGCTGAACACGGAAAGGCTCCCCAGCAGTCCCTGGAGCGGCCCCATCAGGAAAACGGTCATGATGATGTACCCGGTCATCGCCTGCTGGCTGATGCTCGCCACGTGCGGCAGCAGGAAGATGATCAGTCCGATCAGCGCGAGGAAGAGCAGCTGGTTCCAGTTCTGCGCAATGATGAAGCGCAGTTCGGCCTCAACGTTGTGTTTTTGGCACACGGCGGCGGCCTGGGCGACGTCCTCCTTCAGGTACGCTTCACGGCGGGCGCGGTGGAGCTTAAGCTCCTTGATGCCCTCGGTGAGCGAGCGGAAATGCTGGAAGAGGCGGTCCTGGCCGTCCCGGGCGGCGCTCAGGTGCCCAAAGCCGCTGCGGATGAGCACCCGATAGGTGACCGCGCCGACGATTCCAAAGGCGAACATCCCTAGAAAGACCGGTACCGAGAGCCAGGCGAGGTAAACCGCCCCGCCCAGCAAATAGGCGAAATTCTGGGTGAAGATCGGGATGCTCAGCGTCGCCTGCGTGATCTCCAGGATGTCCTCGGTAAGGGCGACCATGAGCTTTGGCGCACCGAGCTCCTCGATCTGGCGCAACGGTACGGCAAGGATTTTGCTCACGAGATCCAGGCGCAGCCTCGCGGTCGTCGCCTGAGAGAAATGGGCGAGGGTCACCTGCGCGAGGGCGTTTGTAAGAAAGCGTCCCAGTCCCAGCGCGCAGAACGCGACGATGAGCGCCGTGCCGAGGTTACCGTGGCGATTCATCGCCGACGTGATAAGGACCAAGAGGAGGGTGTTGCATGCGCCGCTCAGCAGCGCTGCCGCCGAGGTCCACACGACCATCGCCGGCGAATATCGGACTAGAAATCGCAGGAGCGTCATGGATGCTGTCTAAAATAACCGCATGCGAGTCCCGGTGAAAGTAGGTGTCCACCCCAACCGTCGGACATGGCCGGGCGCCTACCCTCGGCAATTGGGTTCCCTACCCCAGTGCCGTCCTCCCTGCGGGTGGTGTCTGTCCCATTGTGCCAAATGCCGTTCAGACGCCTACCCTCCCGACGGCGATGGAGTCGCTCGTCGCCATCTTGGGCGTTCCATTCCACCAGATCTCGCTACCGGGCGCCGTCGATCGCATCGAGTCGATGGTCGCTGACGGAGGCACGCACTATGTCGTCACTCCCAATGTCGACTTCCTTGTAAAGGCGAGGCGCGACCCCGAGCTGCGCCGCATTCTCATCTGCGCGGACCTGGTCCTTTGCGACGGAAAGCCCATTGTTTGGGCTTCGCATTGGCTGGGCGGCTCCCTTCCCTGCCGAGTCGCGGGGTCGGACCTTATCCCGGGCCTTCTGCAGAGGGCCGCGGAGCGCGGTTGGAGCATCTTTTTGCTGGGCGGCAGCGCCGAAGTGGCTTCAGAGGCGGCACAACAAATCGTAACCACATATCCCACGATAGGGAGCGTGAAACACTATTCGCCGCCCTTCCATGCCCTGCAGGACATGGACAATGTCGAGATCATCAAGCGGGTTCGCTCAGCCAAGCCGGACATCGTGCTCGTCTGCTTCGGCTGCCCCAAGCAGGAGAAGTGGATCGCACAGAACATCGGGGAACTGGCCGTACCGGTGATGATTGGGGCAGGCGCAACCATTGACTTTCTGGCCGAGAAGATGGCGCGGGCGCCAGTCTGGATGCAGCGGAGCGGTACGGAGTGGCTCTTTCGGTTGCTTCAGGAGCCCAGGAGGCTGAGCAAACGCTATGCCGACGACTTCCTCCATTTCTTCCCGGCGGTCCTCCGCCAGCGCTGGCACCAGCGGCCCCCAGGACCGAAGCGCTCCTGGAAGGGCCGGCAGTGAAGATCGCCCTCACGACGTCAGTAATGCAGCACGGAAGGTCAGGAGTCGGGCAGTACATTCTCGCGCTTGTCCGGGCCCTCCTTCCCGCCGCGGCACGCCATGAATTTACCCTCTTCGTCTTGGAGAAAGACACGCCGCTCTTCGGTTTTGCAGCCGGCTCAATGCGCATCGAGCCCATCTCGGAGCGGGTCCGACCTCCAATTCGCGACATCCTGTGGCACCAGACGACCCTGCCCGCATGGGCACGGCGCCATGGCATAGATGTCCTCCATGTCCCAAGTTACCGGCGGATGCTCTGGCCCCGGCCGTGCGCGCTGGTCGCCACGATCCACGACCTGGCCCCGTTCCACGTGGCGGGGAAGTACGACCCCGCAAGGATGTTCTACGGCCGGGTGGTCGCCCGAAGGCTCGCGGCTCGCCAGGACGAAGTGATCGCCGTGAGCCGCACCACGGCTCGGGACGTCGAGTCGCTGTTCCGTGTGCCCGTCGAGCGCCTGACAGTGGTTCCAAACGGCCTGGACCACGGCCAGTTCCACGCGGGTTCCCAATCCGCTGCCCGCTTGGCTGTCTGCAGCCCGAGGGGCCTGTTTGGTCCGTTCTTCCTCTACGTTGCCCGCCTTGAGCATCCCGCGAAGAACCACGCCGGATTGATCGAGGCCTTCAACCGTTTCAAGGCCTCCACCGGGTCAAACTGGAAACTCGTGCTTGTCGGCAGCGACTGGCACGGAGCTGGCACGGTCCACGGGCTCGCCCGGGCGTCGCCATACTCGGACGATATCAAGCGGGTCGGCTTTGTGCCTTCTGCCGATCTTGCCGACTGGTACCGGGCAGCCGACGTTTTCGTCTTCCCCTCATTCTTTGAGGGTTTCGGGCTTCCGCCAGTCGAGGCCATGGCCTGCGCCTGCCCTGTTCTCTCATCATCATCCGGCGCCCTCGGGGAGACCGTGAGTGGCGCCTCTGGTCACTTGGAACCCCTTGATATTGAACAAATTCAGGCCCAGATCACCCGCGCGGCCATAGATCCGGCCTGGCGCGACGAACTGCGGGCGGCGGGCCTCTCCCGGGCGCGCGCATTCGATTGGAAGACGACCGCGGAAGCCACACTCGGCGTTTACGAGAAGGCCCTTTTGAGGCGTGAGGCCATAAACGGGAGAAGGACGCACTGGGGTGGATCCCGTGGAAAAAGTCGGGTGTCGCCCCCCTCGTTGGCGGCAAGTCCAAGGACTAAACTGAACCCTGAGGATTCAATGCACCCTATCCCGTTGCCCCGCCATGATAAAGCGAACTGATAAGATGGAGACAGAAGCAGCTGCCGCGCTTGAGGCGATCGGGCGCCTGAACCGCCAGGTCGTGAAGCAGTTGGAGCGCCAGAGGTTTGAGCTCGAGGACGCACAGATCGAATCCGACAAACTTGCTCATTCCATCTCCCACGACCTTCGCTCGCCCCTACACATCATAGAAGGGTTCGCAGAGATGTTGGTGAAACATTCGGGCCAGGATCTCGACGAGAAGGGCCGGCATTACCTGGACAGGATTACCACCGCTGCGGCCCAGATCGGGCAGATGCTGGACAAGATCCTGGCGTTCTCTCAGATGGCCAAGTCTGAGATGCGTTGTGCGCCGGTCGACCTCGGGGCCTTAGTGAAGAAGATTGTGCACGATCTTGATGCCGAGAAAGGCAATCGGCGGGTGGTGTGGCTCATCGGAAACCTACCAACGGTACTGGCTGACGCAAAACTGATCGGCGAGGTCATGGAGAACCTCGCGTCCAATGCATTCAAGTTCACGCGTTCGCGCGAGGTCGCGCGAATCCAGTTCGGCACCGAGGGCGAGGAAGCCGACCTGAAGTTCTTCGTTCGGGACAATGGAGCCAGTTTCGACATCAAGCACCGCGAAACCATGTTCGGGTCCGCCGTCGGCAAACGCCCACCGGAAGACTCAAAAGGCGGCTTCATGAAGTTGGCCTATGTCCAGCGGATCATCCAACGCCACGGCGGCCGCTTGTGGACCGAGGCTGAACCCAACGGGGGGGCCACATTCTATTTCACATTACCCGTTGATGGCACCGACCCCGCTCCAGACCCCGGGTCTCTATGAAAGCGCCGAGAAAGCCCATTGACGGATATTCTGGGGCCGTTCTGGACCGGTTAATCGTCAACAGCCAGGTTGTGGCGACGGAACGCGGCGCACTAAAGGCGGCCTCGCCGACTCTGCGCATTGTCCTGGTCGAGGACAACGATCCCGACTCCGACTTGATCCAGCAGACTCTCGCCGACTCGGGCTTGAATTTCACGTTGGCCACGGTCGATACCCGCGAGGCTTTCGAGGCGGAACTCAGCCACAAGCCTCCCAGCATAATCCTCTCCGACTACTGCCTCCCCCAATTTGACGGCAGCACTGCGCTCGAGATAGCCCTGCATCTCGCGCCCGAAGTCCCCTTCATCTTTGTCACCGGAGTGCTGGGCGAGGAGGTCGCGATCGAGATGCTCAAAAAAGGGGCTATCGATTATGTCCTGAAATCCCGCCTCAGCCGCCTTGTGCCGGCCGTCAACCGCGCCCTCCGCGAGGCCGAGCTGAGACGGGAAACCCAGAAGGCACAGGAGAAGCTTCGGCGTTCCTACGACCAGCTGCGCGCGTTGACGGGCCATCTGCGGTTTGTTCGGGAGGAGGAACGGACCCGCATCGCAAGGGAGGTCCACGACGAACTCGGCCAGGCGCTTACCGGCATCAAACTCGATCTATCGTGGCTATCCGGCAAAATCTCCGGCGAACGCGTGCTTCAGCGCAAGATCAAGGCGATGTCGGCCCACATCGACGCCACGATCCTCACGGTAAGGCGCATCGCGACCGAGTTGAGACCCGGGGTCCTTGACAACCTCGGCTTGGCGGCGGCCATCGAGTGGCAAGCTGCGGAATTCCAAGAGCGGACCGGGATTCGGTGCGAGGTGAAGATCGCCGTCGCGGAGACAATTTGGGACCGGGAGTTCAACACGATGTGCTTCCGTATTTTCCAGGAGACGCTCACCAACGTCATCCGGCACGCCAAGGCGACCCGCGTCGACGTGAGCCTGACGCAGGTCGACCACGAGCTGATCCTGACCGTCCGGGACAACGGGCGGGGCATATTGGAAAAAGAGGTCATCCACGCCCAGTCGATAGGCCTGATAGGTATGAAGGAGCGTGTGGCTCAGGCCGGCGGCCAGGTCTTCTTCTTCGGACTGCCGAATCGCGGCACCACGGTCACTATGCGTGTTCCGATGCCGGAGGCGCTCATCAAGGACCAAAGCGCGTCATGAGAATCCTAATAGCAGACGACCATGCCGTCGTGCGCCAGGGCCTTAAGCAGATACTGGCGGCGGCATTCAAACGCTCGGTTTTCGGCGAGGCTGCCAACTCCCAGGAGGCGCTGGAACGCGTCTGGAAGGAGCCTTGGGACGTCGTGATCCTCGACCTGACGATGCCGGGGCGCAGCGGGCTTGAGGTCCTCAAGGAGATCAAGGGAGCGCGCCCCAAGCTTCCTGTGCTCATTCTGAGCATGCATCCGGAGGATCAGTTTGCCGTGCGCCTGCTGAAGGCAGGAGCGTCCGGGTACATGACGAAGGAGAGCGCCCCGGAGGAGCTTGTGGGCGCGGTGAACAAGGCCGTTGCCGGGGGGCGCTACGTGAGCGTCTCCCTCGCGGAGAAATTGGCATCGCTCATCGTGCGTGACACCCAGGCCGCACCGCACGAGTGCCTTTCTGACCGCGAATTCCTGATCCTCAGGCTCATAGCCTCAGGAAAGACCGTCGGGCAGATAGCGCGCGAGCTTTCGCTGAGTGTTAAGACCGTGAGCACCTACCGAGCTCGGTTGCTTGAGAAGATGTCCATGTCCAACAACTCAGAACTCGTCCATTACGCGTTCCAGTACCAGCTCGTGGAACGCGGCTCCATAGTCATGGGTCAGGATCCGACCAAGAAGTAGGCCTATGCCCCATCACATCGAAGGGAGCCGTTTTCCGGTACCACAGTCCAAAAGGACGCAGCCTCTTGCGCCCCTCCACGCGCTCGCCAGCCCACCATGAACGTAAAAAACGCCAATTTACTGCCACCTCCCCCGTTTGACGCCTGGGCGGTTGTCGACCTGTGGGCACGCCGGTGGCGCTGGATGGCGCTCTGGACCGTGGTCGTTGCGATCGCGGGCGCCCTCCTGGCGGCCTCGGTATGGCGCAGAACGTTCACGTCGACCGCGGAGTTGATTCGCTACGAACCGTCCGCGGTGGATGATTCCTATCATCCCCGTGCATTGGCGGCCCCAAGCCTCGTGGTCATGCTCCAAGCCCCCGGCCTCTTGGAGGACGTGGGCTCGCATCTGAAACGGCCGGTCACCTCCAGGGAGCTGGCGGAGCAGCTTGAGATAACGCTCGACCGGAACAATGACGTCGTGACGGTCACGGCCACCGGCCGGTCCAGGGAGGAGGCCATAGAGACCGTCAACAAGTACTGTGCCGCAGCCATCGCCTACACCCAATCCATTCAGCGTCAGGAGGCCACCGAGGCCGGCAACAACCTCAACCACCAACTAGAAGAGGTAGAAAATGAGATATCATCCACACGCAAGGAGCTTCCCTCCTCAAGCGAGTCAGCCGTGTCCGCACTCACCTCCGGCCCGACAAGCTCCGTTGAGGTAGCAACCGCTCTTCAGCTGCGAATCCAGGCCTCCCGCGAGCACCTTGACGACTTGCTGACGAGCTACACCGATGCCCACCCTCTCGTCATCGAGCAGCGGGCGCGGCTGGCTGCTCTTGAGGCCGAGGAGGCCAAATCCCCTGTGCCGGACCTATACGGGCCTACCGCGGCGCCGCAGATCGCGCCCGTGCCCGTCCTTTCGCCGGCATACTACGGCCGAGTCACACCGGAGGACGTCGCCATGAGCGAGCGCCTCCGCGCATTGGAATCCAATCGCGCCATCCTGATCGTGCGCCAACGGGCCATCCAACCGTTCCGCGAGAATCCTCCCGGCTACTTTCGAATCCTGCTGTCGGCCGCAGCGAACCCGACCCATATGCAAAGGTACCGGATTCAGATCGCGCTCTTTTCCTGTCTGGGCGCAGTCGTCGGATTGTTCGGCTCAGCCGGGCAGATCGTGCTCGGGGAGTTCCTCGACAACCGGATAAAGACACGAATTGACGTACGGCGCGTAACCGGCCTGCCGCTCCTTGCCTCCCTGGGTGACCTGAACCGGATGTTGCCCGAGGACCGCGATCAGTGGGCTTTCCGGGCGTGGACCGCCTTGCAGAGCAGTCTAAGCGTCTCGTCCGACAAGGGATTGGTCTGCGGTTTCATTTCCGCAAGCCAGGGCGACGGCCGGTCCACATGGATTAGCCTGCTAGCCCGGGCCGCAAGGACCTGCGGCTTCCGTGTGCTCACGATCATCGCCCAGCCCACGCCGAAGCAGTCGGCGGAACTCGGGCGGCAGAGGGACCAGCCCTCGGGCGACACCCTTCATGGCGCCTCTCAGGAATCAGACAGCCTTCCTACGCCTGGGTATATTGTGGCGCAATTGACGGGCGAGGAGTGCCCCCCCGTCGTGGTCGTGCCGTTGCCCGGTTGGATCTGGAATCTCGAGCGGCGAAAACAGTGGCGATCGGCCTTCGAAGCGTGGCGGGCGGTGGACCATGTCGTTATCTTCGTGGAATTGCCTCCAGCCTGCGTCGCTGAATCAGTGCTTCTTGCGGAAACCATTCCGAATCTGGTCTGGCTGGTCGATGCTAGCAAGACGAGTGCCGCCGAGACCCAGGTTGCATTGGACACGCTTCGCGCCGGCAGCTGCAATCTCGTCGGCGCCGTGCTTAACAGGGAGCCGACGCCGCCGGTAAGGGCCCATTTCGGCCGTTGGCTCGGGACGACCGCGCTCCTCTTGTTGGCTCTGCTCGCAGCCGCGCCGACCGCGCGTGCGGACTATCCAGCCGCGCCCGTAGCGCCGCCGGCCACATCTTCCGTCGCCGACCCGGCGACACGTGCCGCCTGGCAGCAAAGGCTCACCCTCGGGCCAGGGGACGTGCTAACCTTTCATATCAATGGTTCGCCCGAACTCACCCGCGAGGATGTGCCTATAACCCCCGACGGGCGGATCTCATACCTTGAAGCCGAGGACATTGTCGCGGCGGGACTGACTGTTGACGAGCTTCGCGAGCGCCTGAACACGGAGCTCGGTAAGTACCGCCGGTCCCCCCAGGCCTACGTCACGCCCATCTCCTACCGAAGCAAACGATACTATGTGCTCGGATCGGTCGTGAAGGAGGGCGTCTATTACCTCGACCATTCCACGACGGTCATCGAGGCGGTCGCGCGCGCGCATGGCTTTGAGACCGGGCTCTCCAATGGAGACACCGTCGATGCGACCGATTTCACGCGAAGCTTCATCTCGCGGGGAGGCCACCGGGTGCCGGTCGACTTCGAGCGCCTCTTCATGCACGGCGACCTCTCACAGAATGTCGCTCTTGAGCCGAACGACTATCTCTATTTCCCCGCCTCGTACTCAGGCGAGATCTACGTGCTCGGGGAAGTGGGGCTGCCCGGCCCCCTGGCCTTTGACACCAATGCAAGCGCCCTATCTGCCATCGTAGCCCGCGGAGGATTCACCGAGCGAGCATGGAAGGCCCATGTGCTGGTGGTGCGTGGATCGCTGGATCACCCCGTGGCCTTCACGGTCGATATTGCCGGGGCGCTCAAGGGGACGTCCCCCAATCTGGCGTTGCAGGCAGGCGACATTGTCTATGTTGCAGATCGGCCGTGGATAAATGCGGAGGAACTGCTTGACCATGCGGCTACGGCATTCGTTGCGTCGGCAGTGGTCACATGGGTCGGACTAAACGTCGGCCCGAACATCATCTCTAGGCCCTCGCCATGACGCATACCCTTCGGTTTGCGCTCCCGCTGTCGCTCGCCGCAGGCCTGGTCTTTTTCTCCGGCTGCGAAAGCAGCTCTCTCCCGGTCGCCCGCCAGGGAATCCCTGCGACCATGACCGCCGACTTGAACTCCGTGCCGGCGCAATCGATCGATCCCGCACTGCTTGAACCCTCCCAATCCGCCTACCACATCGGCCCAGGCGATATTCTTGAGATCGAGATAATGGGCGATATAACGACCCGTGCGTCCGTCACCGTTGGCCCAGACGGAAGGATTTATTACAATATCCTGCCTGGACTTGATGTGTGGGGGCTGACGCTCGCCGGAGCCGCCGACCGAATCGGGCTCGAGCTAAAGAAATACATCCGCGAGAAGCCGGCCGTCGCGCTTACCCTTAAGACGGCATTGAGCCACCAGGTCTGGGTCCTCGGGCGCCTCAATAGCCCTGGGGCATACTCGCTTGGCGGCGCCACATCCCTTCTGGACGTTGTGGTCGAGGCGGGCGGCCTCGGGTCGAACACCCCCGTGGGAGGCATGCGTTCGGAGGATGCCGATCTGTCCAGGAGTTTCCTCATCCGCGACGGCCACATGATCCCGGTAGATTTTCAAAGGCTGTTGCGCGAAGGCGACCTCTCCCAAAACGTCTACCTTCAGGCCGGCGATTTTATCTATGTTCCGCCGCTCCGTAGCTCGCAGGTCCACGTCCTGGGCGCGGTGTTGCAACCGCGCTCGGAGCGAATGTCGGGGTCGTTGACCGTGGTCCAAGCCATAGCCTTGGCCGGAGGCACGGTCCCGGACGCCTGCCTCCCCAATGTTGCGATCCTGCGAGGCTCACTCGCCCACCCCCAGGTAGCGATCGTGGCCGTGAACGACGTTTTACAGGGCAAGGCGCCCGACGTGCGCCTCGAGCCAGGCGACATCGTCTATGTCCCTTATGCGCCGGAGCGCGTGCTTGAGCGCTACGTAACCCTTATCGTCGATACCTTCGTCCGCACGGTCGGCGTGAATGAGGGGGCCTACATGATTTCCAGCAAGGCCAAGCCGGTTTCAGTCGGCGTCAACCTCTCGCCGTAAGGTTTGCGGGAATTCGCCCCGGGGGTACCCTGGAGGCCGCGCTATGGCTGTCGGACAAACACCGACAAGGGCATTCGCATATCTCTTACATTCGGACGGCCAGACATCTGACATGCTAATCAGACAGGCACCGCTACCGGACCCTCCAGCGATCCGGCATAATTGCGGGTCCAATGAAGAGACCCCATGCCCCTGGACGCCCAGCACTGTCCGTGTCCTGCCTCCTCGCCGCCTTCGCGATCACCAGTCTTCCCAGCGCTACGGCAGCCTCCACCCTTCCCGCGATCTCTGTGTCCGCCACGGCTCCGACTGCGGCAACGGACGGCTCGGCAAGCGGCCTTCTGACGTTCACCCGCACGGGGGACACCAGCAGCGGATTGACCGTTAACTATGCCCTTTCGGGCAGCGCGGTGAAGTGGACCGATTACTACCGACTTCCGCAGGGCGACATGCCCGTGGCGGTCACCATTCCCTCAGGGGCCTCGTCAACGACGCTGTCAATCTCAGCAAAGGCAAATACCACAGGGGCAAACCCGGAGACAGCGGTGTTCACGCTGAAGTCGGACCCGAGCTATTCGATAGGCGCGTCTCCGACCGCGACGATCACCATCGTCGGATCGGCCCCTTCAATGCCATCGGTCAGTGTGGTCTCTACGGCACCCACGGCGCCGATGGACGGCTCCGCAACCGGCCGGCTCACATTCTCTCGGACGGGCAGCACCGCCAACAGCTTAACCCTCAGCTTTGCGCTCTCCGGTAGCGCCGTGAAATGGACCGATTACTACCGACTTCCGCAAGGCGATATGCCCGTGGCCGTGACCATTCCCGTCGGTGCCGCTTCGGTGGTGCTGGCGGTCACGGCTCGGGCCAACACCAACGCTGCCTCTCCGGAGACCGCCGTGTTCACGTTGTCGCCGGATCCCACGTACTCGATCGGTGCGGCCAACACCGCCACAATCACCATTGTCCCTGCCGGTTCCGCCTCGGCCGGCTCGTCATCCCCGGCAATTGCCGTATCCACGGCACCTGCGTCTGCCGCCCCTACCGCGCAGGCAACGGCCGCATCTTCCTCGAGCGTGCCCTCCGGCTCCGGTACGACACCCGCCGAGAGCGAAATGGATGACACTAACCTGCTCATTCCGGTCGTCGGCGACCACGCGCTACGCGTGCTCACGCCAACTCTGCTCGAGCTGCGACAGATCAACACAAAGGCGCCCGACCCCGCACAGGTCTCGAATTGGAACTTCGTAGATTCGAATGGCCTCTCCATTGCGCCCTTGCCGGCGCGTTTCGGCGTGACCGTAGGGGGCCAAACGGTCGCCGTGACGGCAGTCGGCTTCAGGCGCCGTGTCCTCTATGCCCCGCTGAAGACCTATGACCTGCGAATCGACAACGCACTCTACCTGCAGATCGCCAGTCCCGTCGCCGACGGCCAAGCCGTCGAGGTCAAGGATCCCGACGGACAGATCTGGGCCGCTTCGGAGACGTTCGCCGTCACGGCGGACCCGCTTCGCTACAACCCGGGAATCCACGTGAATCAGGAGGGCTACGTCCCGGCTTTTCCAAAGAAGGCGATGGTCGGCTATTACCTCGGCGACATGGGCGAGATGCCCGTCACAGCCACCAGTTTCAGTGTCATCGACGTGAACTCAAATGCCGTGGTCTTCCAGGGGCCACTGACCCAGCGAAAGGACATCGGCTATCAGACAAGCCCGCTGCCCTACCAGCAGGTGCAGGTCGCCGACTTCAGCAGCCTCACGACACCCGGTGAATATCAGATCCAGATCCCGGGAATGGGAACCTCGCTACCGTTCGTGATCAACGACGGCATAGCGATGGGATTTGCCCGGACATACGCCTTGGGCCTGTTCGGCCAGCGCAGCGGAACCGCCGCAGCGCTGCCCTTCACACGATTCACCCACGCGGCGGACCACACGGCACCCGCCCAGATACCCGCCAATGACTCGGATCCGCAGTTTTCCTTCACATGGAAAACGGTCGCGGGCTATGCGAGCACCCTGAATAACAACAATCCCGTGCAGGCCGCGCCGACCCTTGGGAGCGAGGCCACCTCCCTATACCCGTTCGTCAACACCGGGACCGTGGACGTCTCCGGCGGCCATTGGGACGCCGGCGATTATAGCAAGTACACCGAGAACAGCGCCGAGCTGATCCACTACCTGGTCTTCAGCGTCGATTCGATCCCGGGTGTCGCGAGCATGGACAACCTGGGAATCCCGGAGAGCGGCGACGGGATTCCGGACGTCCTCCAGGAGGCGAAGTGGGAGGCCGATTTTCTCGCGAAGATGCAGGATGCCGACGGCGGGTTCTATTTCCTCGTTTATCCTAAGACCCGAGAATACGAGTCCAACGTCCTGCCGGAGAACGGCGACTCTCAGGTCGTCTGGCCGAAGAACACCTCCGTCACCGCCGCCTCGGTCGCGGCGCTCGCCGAGGCGGGCTCCTCACCGGCCATGAAAAAATTCTACCCGCAAGCAGCCGCGCTCTACGAGCAGAAGGCCCAGCTGGGCTGGCAGTTCCTGACGAGCGCGATCGCCAAGTTCGGAAAGGCGGGGGCCTATCAGAAGATCACGTTCTACAGCGACGACTGGACCCATGACGATGAGCTTGCATGGGCGGCGGCGGCTATGTTTGCCGCCACGGGCGACCCCCAGTACCAGTCCAAACTCTTCGAGTGGTTTCCGAACCCGTCCGATTCTTCCACGTTCCGCTGGGGATGGTGGCGCATGTCCGAGGGATGGGGCAACGCGATCCGCACCTACGCCTTCGCCGTACGCAGCGGCCGGCTGCCACAGGGCACACTCGACGCCAACTTCCTCGCCGCGTGCGAGGCTCAAGTCGTCGCCGCCGGAGACGACGCCGCCGCATGGTCGGGCGACAACGCTTACGCGAGCCCCTTCCCCCCTGCAACAAAGGCAGTCCAGGGCGGCGGGTGGTACTTCTCCCTTGATCAGGCCTCCGATATGGCGGTCGCCTACCAGATAAACCCCAAGCCCGCGTACCTCGACGCTCTCGTTGGCGCCATGAACTACGAAGGGGGCACGAACCCGGTCAATGTCACATTCCTGACTGGCCTTGGCCTCAAGCGGCAGCGCGAGAACGTCAGTCAGTACGCCCAGAACTCCCGCCGTATCCTGCCGCCCTCCGGGATCCCGCTGGGCCAGGTCACCGCAGGCTTTGAATACCTGCCCAGCTACGGGCCCCAGCTCTCAGAGCTGTCCTACCCGACCGATGGCGGCTCCAAGAGCATCTACCCCTACTACGACCGCTGGAGCGACGCCTTCAACGTGACGCAGGAGTTCATCACGGTGAACCAGGCCCGCGGCTTCATGGCCACGGCTTTCCTGGCAACCCTCACGTCAAGCTCCTCCGCGGCATGGAGCGCCCCCGTGGCGACCATCACCGTACCGAGCACCGTGGCCCCCCTTAACGCGCCCCTTACCCTGAGCGTGAAGGTCTCAGGTATGGACCTATCGGGCGCAAGGATCGTCTGGGAGGGTCGCGACCAGCAGCCCGCCTTCGGCTCGACCTACACCGTCACACCCGTCAACGACGGCGACCAATGGGCCGAGGTCGAGATCGAGTGGCCGGATGGGCGCCGAGCCTTCGCCTCAAACGACTTCCAGGCGAACAGCCCGGTACAAATCTGGATAGACGATGCCCTCCCAGCGGGCGCGTCGATAACGGCGGACGGTGGCGAGAAATGGACGTGGGTGTCAGGGAACCCGAACGCCGAATCCGGCGCGCTTGCCGCGCAGACGATCACAGCCGCCGGCCTCCACGAGCTCTCGTTCACCGGCGCATCGGGGACTATGCAGGTCAACAGTGGAGATACCCTTTTTGCGTGGGTATACTTGGACAAGGCCAGCCCGCCGTCCGAGGTCATGCTAGCCTGGAATGACGGCTCTTCATGGGAACACCGTGCCTATTGGGGAGCCAATTCCGTCACCTACGGCACTAGCGGGACGGCAGGCCGCCACTATGTCGGCCCTCTTCCCGCCTTGGGCCAATGGGTTAAGCTCTCGATTCCCGCCAGCGCGGTCGGCCTCGAGGGGGCCGCTGTAAGCGGCATGGATTTCGCGCTCTTTGACGGGCGCGCTACCTGGGACGCCATCGGCAGGTCGTCCTCGGCCCCGTAAACCCTCTCTGGCAGGACCCAGACCCCTTCCAAAGATACGGTTCCGAGATGCGCACCTGTCCCCTCGCGGGAACAATGCACCTACCGGACCGTATCCCCCCTCTACCTCCGCGACAGGCCTGCCCCTTGGCAGGGGAAAGGGGTGAGGACCCCATGGCCGCCGCGCTCCGTGTGCCCTAGAATAGGGCTCCGTGCCGAATCGTTGCCTATTCGCCTGGTGTCTTTTGTGGCCTTTTGCCGCCCCGCTAGCCCTCCGCGCGCAATTGCGGACGGATGTGGACACCCGAGCCCTTGCCCTTCCCGCCGTTGGTGAATGCTCGCTTGAGATCCTCACGCCGGCACTCCTTGAATACACGCAGGTTTCCGCAGAGGCGAACGGCGCGCCCCAGGTGCCTGCGTTTCAGGTGTCCATAGGGGGCCAAGCGGTGCGGATTTCTGCCGTCGGATCGAGACGCAGGGTGGTCTACGCTCCACTTGCTAGAAGCGACCTGAGGATCGCCACGCACTTCTACATTCGCCTGGCCCACGAAATCGACTCAGACCACGCTGGGCAGACAATCGAGGTTCATGAAGCCACGACCCCGGGTGGGAGCGCCCACTATTCCACGTCTGCCACCTTTGACCCCCTGCGCTACAGTCCCGCCATCCACGTAAACCAGGAAGGTTACGTTCCCTCGCTGCCGAAGAAGGCAATGGTCGGATACTACCTGGGGGACATGGGCGAATTGGATATTCCGATTTCGACCGGATTCGCGCTCATCGATGCGCGAAGCGGAAAGACGGTATACTCAGGCGCGTTGACCCCTCGCAGGGACATCGGCTACCGCACCAGACCCGTGCCCTACCAAAAGGTGCTCGTCGCGGACTTCACCGACTTCACGAGCCCCGGCGAGTACCGCTTGCTGGTTCCCGGCCTCGGCACTTCGCTTCCCTTCCTGATAGACGGCGGAATCGCGATGGGATTCGCACGCACGTACGCCCTTGGCCTGTACCATCAGCGCTGTGGGACGAGCAACGACCTGCCCTACACGCGGTTCGTCCATAAGGCGTGCCATGTCGCCCCAGCCGCGGTTCCCATGGAATCAGACCCCTCATTCGCCTTCACCTGGAAGACCATCGCCCGCTACGCGGGCGAATCAAATCGCGACAACCGTCCGCAGGTCGCCCGGCCCCTCACGAGCGAGGCGAGCCAGCTCTACCCCTTCGTCTTGCGCGGCCCCATCGAGCTCTCAGGCGGCCACCATGACGCCGGCGACTACAGCCGTTATACAATCAACAGCGCCGAGCTGGTCCATTACCTCGTATTCGCCGCGGATTCGATCCCCGGCGTCGCCGAGCTCGACAACCTAGGAATTCCCGAGAGCGGCGACGGCGTCAGCGACATATTGCAGGAGGCGAAATGGGAGTCCGATTATATTTCAAAGCTCCAGGACACCGACGGCGGATTCTATTTCCTGGTCTACCCGAAGGACCGCGAATACGAGTCCGACGTGCTTCCGGACCACGGCGACCCCCAGGTCGTGTGGCCCAAGAATACCTCGGCGACCGCCGCGGCCGTCGCCGCGCTAGCGCAGTGCGCCTCCTCACCCCTATTCAAGCGGTGCTATCCCGCCGCCGCGACTCGCTACATGGAGCAGGCAAGATTGGGGTGGCGGTTCCTCATGGAAGCCATCGCAAAGCATGGCAAGGCGGGCGCCTACCAGAAGATCACCTTCTACGGCGATCGGTACACTCACGACGACGAGCTCGCCTGGGCGGCATGCGAGCTGTTCCTCGCCACAGGAGACGAGCAGTTCGAGCGGAAGCTATTTGAATGGTTCCCGAATCCTGGCAACCGCGCGACCTTCCGATGGGGATGGTGGCGTATGTCCGAATCCTGGGGCAACGCGATCCGCAGCTATGCCTTCGCCGCCCGGAGCGGTCGGCTCCCTCTCGGCGCCCTCAACGCAAGCTATCTCGGCCTTTGCGAGGCCCAGGTGGTGGCTGCGGGCGATGACGCGCTCGGCTGGTCGACCAAGAACGCCTACGCGACTCCACTCCCTTTGGCCACCAAGGCGGTGAACGGCGCCGGCTGGTATTTCTCACTCGACCAGGCCTCCGATATGGCCGTCGCGTATGCGATCCGTCCACGGCCCGAGTATATCGACGCCCTTGTGGGCGCCATGAACTTTGAGGGAGGGTGCAATCCGGTTAACATGACCTATCTGACGGGAATCGGGGTCAGGCGCCAACGCGAGGTCGTCGACCAGTTTGCGCAGAACGACCGCAGGGTCCTCCCGCCTTCGGGAATTCCAATAGGAAATATACAGGCCGCATTCCAGTATATGCCCAAGTATGGGACTGAGCTCCGCGAGGCATCCTATCCCGATGACAACGCCGCCATCGGGCCGTACCCATTCTATGACCGCTGGAGTGACGCGTTCAATGTCACCACCGAATTCATCGCGGTGAATCAGGCGCGGAGTCTGCTGGCTGCGGCCTTCTTGGCCGTCCGGTCTCCCGCCGCTTACCAGAAATGGACCTTTGCGCGCGCGAGGATCGCCGCGCCCGAGGGATCGGTCCCGCTCCACTTGCCCGTCACCCTGAAGGTCGACGTGCCTGGGCAGGATATGGCTCTGGCCCGCATCGTATGGGAAGCCCGCGATCAGCAGCCGGCCCTCGGGCCGCTGTACACCATCTCGCCAAAAAACAGCGGCACGCAATGGGTCGAAGCCGAGGTCGAATGGCCTGACGGCCGGCGGGCGTTTGCAGCGGGCACATTCGCGGCCAGCAGTTCCATCGTTACATGGCTCGACGGAGCCGTACCCGATGACGCTGTGGTCTCAGCCACGGGCGGCGATGGATGGAACTGGGTGGCCGCAGAACCGGCGCCTCATTCCGGCTCGCTGTCGCACCAGTCAAACCTCTCATCAGGTCTGCACGAGCATGGGTTCAGCGCAGCGAGCTCGACCATGGAGGTCGACGCAGGCGATTTTCTGTTTGCCTGGGTCTATTTGGACCCCTCGGAACCACCCTCGGAGATAATGGTTGCGTGGAACGACGGCGCCTCATGGGAGCATCGCGCGTATTGGGGCGAAAATACCATAACCTACGGAGTGGACGGTTCGGCCGGGCGCCATCCAGCAGGAGCGCTGCCTCCAACCGGGCGCTGGGTCCAACTGAGGGTCCGAGCAGCCTCGGTCGGCCTTGGCGGCTCCAACCTCAGCGGCATGGGATTCTCGTTGATTGGCGGCCGCGCGACCTGGGGATCCGCCGGCCGCTCGCGCTAGCCCGCCAATCTCGTTTCGCCCTTTTTCTCAACAATGCCGTGGACGCTTCCCAGGGCATCGGGTTCTTCTAGTGTCTCCGGCAAACCTCTGATCCGGCCCATACTCTCCACGAATCCGTGCGCGATGGCATAGCGTGTCAGGCCCGCCACGTCGTGGATGTTCAACTTGTCCATGAGCTGCTGGCGGTGTTTCTCGACCGTCTTGATGCTGAGGTTCAGCGTGGCTGCAATCTGCTTATTCACGCTGCCCTCGGCCACCATTTGCAGCACCTCCCGCTCGCGACTCGTCAAATGCTCGGATCCGCTGCCAGGCGCCCGGCCCCTGACGTAGGATTCCCTGTAAAGCTCAAGCAGCCGCTTCAGTATTGATGGGCTGAAGTAGGCGTTGCCCTTGGCAATCTCCCGGACGGCCTTGATAAGCTCGCTCGCGGCCGCCTGCTTCACGAGGTATCCAGAGGCCCCTGCCTCGGTAAGCTGGTGCACGTACTCGTCGTCAGCGTAGGAGGAAAGGATCAAGACCTTGGTTGGGATGCCCTCGCTGACGATCTGGCTCGTGGCCTCAAGGCCGTTGAGGATCGGCATCGCAATGTCCATAACGACGACATCGGGGTGCAGCTCCTGCGCCATCTTCACGGCTTGTCGCCCGTTGCCCGCCTCCCACACGACTTCTATGTCTTCCTCCACCGACAGCAGGGCCTTTAGGCCCTGTCGGACCACGACATGATCTTCAGCGAGCAAGACGGAGATTTTTTCCATTGGAGGTTCCATAAGTGCAGGAAACGGGTCTCGCGACGGCATTGCCATTGGCCTCCACGGCCCGTTGCGCGTGTCGGTTGGCCACCCCGTCGATGGGAATCTTGACCTTGACGAGCGTCCCCGAGCCCGGGGAGGAGAGGATGGAAAAGAGCCCTTTCACAAGGCGGACCCTTTCCTGCATGCCCAGGAGGCCGAGCCGGCCGTTGTGTTCTCCCTCCAACTGCTTCTCGACGTTAAAGGCGCAACCGTTGTCACCGACTTCCATGTCCAGGTAGCCGTCTGCCGAGGTGAACTCAACCTTGGCGGCGGTTGCGTGCGCGTGCTTGTAGATGTTGTTCAACGCCTCCTGGGCCACGCGGAATAGGACTTCGCCCCTTCCCTCGTCGAGGCTGGCCAAGTCGGGATGGGCGACAAGCTCCGTACAGATGCCGGTACGCCTTGCGAAGGCCAGGATGTGGGCGCGCAGGGCGGACTGGAGCCCCAGGTGGTCGAGCATCGCTGGGCGCAGCTCTCGGGCGAAGGAGTGCACCGTCTCCATCGTGCGGGCAAGGAGCTGCTCCGCCTCGGACACATTGCGCTGGAACGCGGGATCGGATACGGGCTGCCTTTTCAACATCGCTATCGAGACATTGATAGCGGTGAGAGCCTGGCCGATCTCGTCGTGGAGCTCGCGGCTGATGCGCTTGCGTTCCTCCTCCTGGGCCGTGAGGACCTGGGCCGACAGCTCGCGGAGGTTCTCCTCCATAGCCCGAGCATTCTGGTAAAGCTGGAAGTAGTGATCCTTGCTCTCCTGAAGAGCGACTTGGTCCCTTTGAAGATCGAAAATCTCTTCCTGAAGGTCCGCATTGAGCATCGCGATCTCTTCAAGTTGTTCCATCCGGGTTCCAAGCCGTGAGTCCCTGGCGCCGGCGGCGCGGTGATTGGAGACTTCGAACGACGACAGGGCTCCGAGAAGGAAGGAGTCGAGCGCCGAGGCAAAGCCATCCGGTACTGCCGACTCCCCTACGGGCAGAAGCCCGTCGGCCAAAGCTTGGTGATGCAGGCGGATCAAGTCCGACACGCTTACGCCAGCGGTCATGGCTGCCCTCCCTAGGTCCAAAGCCAGCTGGAGCGTCTCCGGACCGGGCTGGAGCAGATGCTCCCGGAGCGCCTCTTGATAGGTCAGGGACAGGCCCATGCAGGGGGCTATTCTTTGTTTGGAAGGGTGCACAAGCATGGCAATCGCAACGGCGAACGACTTAGTGTCCTCGGGAGGGAGACTGTTCCACGTCCAAAGTAGGCGTTTGCTCCCTACCGCTGGGGTGTTCACCCACCCTCCATTGGCGCGACCAGATGGTCTAGAGTGTACGGTGTACGGCTCCACGCTCATCGATACCACGAACTCCCTATTCCTAGAACCCTTCGATGCTGCGACTGCTGTATGTTCACGAGAGAATCGGCGCCTTGGGGGGCGCAGAGGTGAATATCATCCTAACTGCTCAGATGCTGCGCCGGAGGGGGCATTCCGTGGCCATAGCGCACGGGGAGACTGGCTCTGGCGACGCCGATTGGAACGACACCTTCGAGGATATCATCTCTCTTGGTGATCCCGAGTCCGTCCGGCCTGATGCGCTCCATCAGGCGATTACAAAATTCCGACCCAACCTCCTATTGCTGCAGAAATTCTCAAACCTCGCTGTGCTCGAGGCCGTGGGGACCTCAGGGGTGCCCGTAATTCGAATGGTCCATGACCATGACCTCTATTGCATGCGCAGCTACAAATACCACTATTTCAGCCGCAATATCTGCAAACGACCCGCCTCGGCGTATTGCATGGTTCCCTGCGGGGCATTTCTGGCGCGCCGCAAAGGCGGCGGTTTTCCTCTTCGGTGGGTGAGCTACCGGGACAAACTCAAGGAAATCGAGGCAAACAAGGGATTTCACACGCTAGTTGTCGCCACCGACTTCATGAGGGGCGAATTGATCAAGAACGGCTTTGAATCGGATCAGATCGAGATACATGCGCCTGTACCGAGGAATACGCTCTCCGTGGACAATCCATCTTTCAGCAAGCGCAACCTGATTGTCTACTCCGGGCAGATCATCCGGGGAAAAGGCGTCGACGTGCTTCTGGAGTCGCTGGCGCTCGTGAAATCTCCCTTTGAATGCGTGATTCTGGGAGATGGTAGCCAAAGGGCCGCCTGTGAAAGGCTAAGCAAACGCCTAGGCCTGAGTGGATGCGTCCATTTTGCGGGCTTTGTGCCCCAGGCCCGAGTAGCCAGCTATTATCGCGACGCCACCTTGGCCGTAATGAGCTCCCTTTGGCCAGAGCCTTTCGGGGCCGCAGGCCTTGAGGCCATGCGGTGCGGTCTTCCCGTGGTAGCCTTTGATGCGGGTGGCATCCGCGAATGGCTCCTAGATGGCGTAAACGGGTTCCTCGTGCCTTGGATGGATCGCGATACCTTCGCCAAGAAGATCGACCTGCTCCTCCTCGACAAAGAGCTCGCCCAACAGCTTGGAGCGCGGGGACGCCAGCAGGCCGAGGAGCGCTTCAATTTCGATGCCTACATAGACGGCCTCGAGAGCCTTTTCGCTCGCGCCGCCGCGCAGCCGGCCGCCGCGCAAACGTGATCCCAGCAAGCCGAAAAATGAAAACTACAACACACAACCACATCAGCCCCGAACTCTTGGAACATTTTGACACGTTCCAGAGCCGCCGCGGCCTGCTTCGTCTTAGCCTTAACTTCTCCGTCCGCAGGATAGCCTTGAAGTGGATCATTCGAAGCGCCGACGTCTCAAAGCGGACCTTCGACGTGATCGGGAGCGGCGCCGCCCTCCTTCTCCTCACGCCGCCCCTCATAATCATCGGGGCCCTGATCCGCCTCGACGGCGGCCCGGCTTTCTTCGCGCAGACCCGCGTGGGTCGCTATGGACGCATATTCAAGATGTTCAAGTTTCGCTCGATGCGCCCGGACGCCGAGAAGCTCCTCGTTGCGCTCCTTGCAGCCAACAAGCACAAAGAGGGCGTCACCTTCAAGATTAAGGATGATCCCCGCGTTACAAAGATAGGCCGATGGCTGCGCCGGTTCTCTCTCGACGAGCTGCCCCAGTTTTACAACGTCTTCCGCGGCGACATGTCACTTGTCGGGCCGCGGCCGCCGGTGCCGCGCGAGGTCGCCCTCTACTCCCTCGCCGACCGCAGGCGCCTCTCGGTGAAGCCAGGCATCACTTGCATCTGGCAAATCAGCGGAAGGGCCGAAATTGATTTTCCGGGTCAGGTTCGCCTCGATGTCAACTACATCGAGAGCCAAAGCCTGGGGCAGGACATAAAGATTCTGGCTCGGACTCCGCGGGCGGTCGTATTCGGACCCGGGGCCTATTGATGAAGTCCTTGCTCATCTGCCCCTCGAAGAGGCCCGCGGTCCCCCACCTTTCGGCATCCGGCCCGCTCGCCACGGTGCCCATTTTCGGTGCATGCCTCGTGGTCCATTGGATCGAGTTCCTGACTGCTCTCGGTGCGCGGCAGATCCAGGTCATTGCCGCCGAGGGAAAAGACGAGATCGGAGAAGCAGTCGGTGACGGGACAAGATGGGGTGTCAGCGTCGGCGTCACCGCCGTCCAGGTCGAGCCGTCGAAGGTCGAAGCCGATGGGCAATTCCGTTCCGAAGGAGAATCAGGGTGGCTTGCTCCGCCATTCGACATTGTCGAGATGTCCCATCTGCCCGGCTCGCCGGAGCTGCCGCTCGTTGAGAGCTACGCCGGCTGGTTTTCGGCGCTTAACGCTTGGATGCCGCGGGCCATTACTCCCGGTCGCATTCGCGTGGTGGAGATTCGGCCCGGTATCTGGGTCGGCAGCCGCGCAAGGGTCTCACCAAGCGCGGACCTTGTCGCCCCCTGTTGGATCGGTGACCAGGTGACTGTGGGATCGGGCGCATTGGTCGGCCCGTCGGCAATTCTCGAGGATCGCTCCGTCGTCGGGGCCAGAGCATTGGTCGCACAGAGCTGGGTCGGCTCCGACACATCCGTGGGGAAGATGACATCTGTGGCCCATTCCCTCGCATGGGGAAGCACGTTGATCGACTGGCAGAACGACTCGTCGCTCCACGTGCCGGATTCATTCCTGTTGGGGCCGCTCGCCCGCCCGCAATCCGACGCCTCGACGGACCGATTTGGACGCAACCTTAGGAGCCAGGTTCCCTCCGAGTCCCAGATAAGCTTGATCACGGCTTTGAGGACGCCCCTGACCCAACCGTCCCAGCTAAAGCAGCCCATTTGAACGCAGGACAAACCAATATGAAAATAGAAAATCAGGGAAACAGCCTTATGATTTCGGAGGTGGACGAGCTTACAGCCGTTAACTCTGCGTTGTTCCGCCAGGAGGTTGAGATTGCGCTCGGCGGGGCGCCTTCGGTCATAGAGATCAATCTCTCCCAGACGCGTTTCATGGACAGCAGCGGGCTCGGGGCCCTTTTTGCACTTTACCGCGCAACCGCTCAGCGCTCGGACATGACTCTCCGCATCCTCAATCCTACGCCAGAGATCCAACAACTCTTGGAGCTAACCCAAATGCAGCAGCTCTTTGAAATTGTCCGGCGCTAACCCCATGCCCTTCACCTCCGTCGAGCCGGCCCGGCCCGCAGCACTGCGGCTTTCCTTCGCACCAAACATGGAATCCGCTCGCGAGGTCTCAGTGGCCATCCGCACCTTTCTCGCGGAGCAGGGTGTCGACGAAAAGGAGCTGTTCTCCTACGAGCTCTGCATAGCCGAAGCCAGCAACAACGCCGTGGAGTATGCTAAGGGCCCCTCCCGAAACCTCAAGCCGATCGCCGAGGCCCTCTTCACGCCGTCCCAGATCGAGCTGAGGGTGACCGACCACACGGCCGGCTTTGAGCTGCCCGAGAGGGTTCCGCCCCCTTTGCCTATGACGGACCGAGGGCGCGGTCTCTTTCTCATCCAGTCGGTAATGGACGAGGTCAGATACCTTCGCGGCACAAAGGAGAACATATTGGTAATGCGCAAGAAGCGCAACGCCGTCCGGCCCTTCGTGCCCTTGAGATTAGAGGGAAGCGTCGAGCCCTTTTCAGTCGAGCATTACAGGACGGAGAGGGCGCAATCCACGGCCCAGATGGCGAAGATGGCCGATGAACTTAAGTTCCGCTCAGAGACGCTAAGCTCTGTGTTCCGGTGCTGCGCCGAGCTCGGCCGTATCGACAAAGTCTCAGAGGGATTTGAAGGGCGCCTTCTTGTCGACCTCCTTCATCTGACCTCCGCCGATTGGTATGTCCTTCGGATGCTCTCCCCGGACGGACGAAAATTGCTAGTCGCCGCCGCCTCGGAACAGGACCTGGCATCACTCCCCATCGAGCTTCCCTCTGCGGTCAATCTCCCTTCAGGGATAGAGGGAGCCGTGGCGATGAGCCTGACACCGATGAGATTCGATATCCGAGAAAGCACCGACCCATCGGAGCCGCTCCGTGTCGTTGGGCCCAAAGGAGCAGGGCTCGTTTGCCCGCTCTGCTTTGGTTCCACGCTCGTCGGAACGATTGCGGTCGGCCGCCGCAACGGGGACTTCCCCCTCGGAAAGCTCCAGGACGAGGTAATACGCACCTTCGCCGAGTTTCTTGCAATCCAGACCCTCAACATCCGCCGCCAGAAGGTCGAGGTGCACAACCGCGTCGTCGCGCGAGAACTCGAAATCGCTCAGAACATTCAGCACCTCCTGCTGCCCCGCACTCTGCCCCAGTTGCCGGGGTTTAGCTTGGCGGGTGGGTGGCAGAGCGCGCGCGAGGTCGGCGGCGACTTCTACGACGCCATCGCCATCGACGGGCAGCGTCTACTTCTCATGATCGCCGACGTCATGGGAAAGGGCGTGCCAGCCGCCCTGTTCGCAACGACAATGAGAGGCCTGCTAAGGGGGCTGGCATCGCGCAGCTCCGACCCGTCCCAGCTCCTCAGCGGCCTGAACAGGCTGCTCTACAAGGAGCTCTCGTCGGTCGCGATGTTCATCACGGCGCAGATAGTCCTCGTCGATTTGAAGACCCGGAAGCTGACGGCGGCGAGCGCCGGCCACTGCCCACTTCTCTACGTTCCGTACGGACGCCGCTCGGTCGCCGCAATGGCCATCCAGGGTCTCCCGCTCGGCGTGCTGCCGGATACGGAATACCCCCACGTGTCTGCACGATTGGGGTCGCCCGCCACCCTCCTCCTCTACACCGACGGGCTCACCGACACGCGCAACCAGTACGGGAAACTCTACGGCCAGAAACGCCTGACATCTTGGCTGCGGTCCCAGGTGTCGGTGGGCCGCAACGCCACGGAGCTCCGGGATCGCCTTGCGACCGAGTTGAACCGATATCGCGGAGACGAGCTGATGGACGACGACCAGGCGTTCCTCCTCTTGACCGAGGAGGGCGTGGGAGCCGCGCGCAAGGCGCCCATTTCAAAGCGACGCGCCTTACTGCACAGGGGATCATTCCTGTTCCCCCTCCCAGCGGGAGAGGCGAGCAACTAATGAAACCCCTACTCCCGCTATTTGTGTTCGTCGACGCCTGCGGGTGGGAGATCATCAAGGATCATCCGTTCGCGCGCGCCCATGCACCCGAGAGACGCAGGTTAAAGTCTGTCTTTGGCTTCAGCTCGGCCTGCATCCCGTCCATCCTGTCGGGCCGCTGGCCCGTCGAGCACCGCAACTGGTGCTATTTCGTTTACGACCCCCCGAACTCGCCGTTCCGCAGCCTACGCCACTTGCGCTGGCTTCCGCGGGCGCTCACCGGCAGACGTTTCTTCAGACACCGCCTATCGCGCCTCCTAAAGGTGCACCTGAAATTCCGGGGCTATTTCGACCTGTACAACATTCCGTTCGAGTACATCTCGATGTTCGATTTCTCGGAAAAGAAGAACCCCCTCCAACCAGCGGGATTGAACCGGGGGCCCAATATATTCGACTACATGCAGGAGCGCGGAATTGCCTGGCATGTGAGCGACCCCAAGATCGGTGAGAGGCAGAACCTTGACGCCCTTCTCAATGATATACGAGGCGAGCGCATAGATTTCGGCTTTCTTTACTGGCCCGACCTGGATGGCGTCCTGCACCGCGTGGGCAACCAATCGCCGGAGGTACCGGCAAAGCTCGCTGCATACGAGCCTTGGCTAGACGAACTCATGGAATGCGCTCGGAAGCACTATAAGGAAGTCCGGTTGACGATCTTCAGCGACCACGGGATGGCAAACTGCGATCGTCTCCTCGACCTCCGGGCCCGCATTGAGCCCCTGGGTCTGGAGATGGGGCGCGACTACGCGGTGGTGTATGACTCCACGATGGCTCGGTTTTGGTTTTTCAACGACCGGGCACGCACCCTGGTTGCCGACTGCCTGAAGGGCGTCCCCGAAGGGCGAATTCTTCCCGACGCGGAATTGGAGCAACTTGGCACGCTTTTCCCCGACCGCTATTTTGGAGAGCTGATATTCCTGGTCGAGGAGGGCGTATTGATTGTCCCCAGCCACATGGGAGAGCGCCCCATCCGCGCAATGCACGGTTACCATCCCGACGCGCCCCACAGCTACGCCAGCCTGCTTACAAACTATTCGGATGTGCCGCAGGACATCACTGCGATTCCGCACACGTACCGCCTCATGACCGAACAGGCCGATCGGGCCGCAAGGCTCAACCACGAGATGTCGCTGCCGGTCAATTGATCGGAACACGTCCCGCGGCAATGTCGCTGAAGCTCACCACTCGGACGTCCGGGCGGCCGGCGAGCCAACCGGCGACCTCGTGCATGACGCCGATCAGGCCTTCATCTGGGACTCCGTCCCTGAAGAACTCCCACCAATGCGAGACGAGGACGGTGAGCGTGGCACCCTCGACCGCTCGGCGAACGGATTCGACCATGTGTTCACGCGGTCGACGATATGAAAGAAGGCAGCCTGGATGGCTCAAGAGCGTCTTCCCTCCGGCGCTCCAGTGTCGACTGCGCCTGAGTTTCTTCAAAGCATATGCGGCCCACCATTTTAGCGGCACCCTTCCTGCCTCGAACCATCCCGTTGAGATGATGTCGAATTGAGCCGCCACCTCGACGAATGCAGCCCTCGACATCCGGTCATAGGGCGCAACGAAGGTCTCGGGCCGCGCAAAGCCCGCTTCGCGAAGGACCCGGGCGCCACGGTCCAGGCGCTTTGCCAGCTCTTTCCGGTCGGATCCTCCGAACTCGAAAATGTCGTGATGACAACCGTGCTGCACCACACGGAAGCAGGGTTCCGACTTGATGTAATCCACGAGCCCACGGTCCATGCCCATCGGGGCCAAGGGGACGACCGGCCCGACTCCCGCAGTGAGGTAGCCCTCCAGAACCCCGTCCGGCGTCCTCACGTTGGTGCGCGCCTCGGGGATCATCGCCAGGTTGACCGGCAGCCCGCGGCCAAGGAACGGGCGGTAGATGCGTTCGAGACACGCAGGCGGCGTGAACGCAAAGGTGTCATCGTCCCGTATTATGACGTAGTGCATTCTTCTCCTCAACTAGCTCGCCATAGAGCTCCGCCATCTTTTTCGCGCGCACGGAAGTATCGAAGTTGGCCACGGCCTTGGCTCGGCCCGCAGCCCCCCAGGCCAAGGCTAAATCGGGCTGTGCCAGCACCTGATCCACCGCGGCGTGAAAGGAACCGGGCTCGCCGAGGTCAAAAAGCAGGCCGCCCACGCCGTCCCCCATGAGTGCGGAGGCACCCGAGGTACGGCTGGAGATCACAGGTGTTCCCGAGGCCCATGCTTCCAGTATCACAATCCCAAACGTCTCGGACAACGAAGGCAGGATCACGGCCCGTGCGGACTGAAGGAGCCCAATTAGGCGGGTATCCCCGACCGGCAGGCTACCCAGCAACACCACCGAATCCTTCAGGCCCCCGCGAGCGATGTGGGCCAAGATCGAATTGCCGTATTCTTGGTTGGTGAACGCACCGACGAACACCAGAAGGATCTTCGGGTGGCGCCGCACAAGTTCAGCCGCCTGCTCAATCACCCATTCCTGGTTTTTCGTGGGATCTATCCGTCCCAGCACCAGGAACATCTGCCGACCCGCCAACTGCGGGTAGGCATCCATGGCCGCATCCCTACATTCGCGGGCAAAGAGAGCTGTCGGGACTCCATGCGACCCGACGAGCACCCGCCGGCCTGGATGGCGTTCCATGATAAGGGAAGCCTCACGGGGGTTGAATGCTATTACGGCGTCGGCCTGGTCGACGAGACGCCTTGCACCGAGCAAGAGGCCCAGAGGTCGACCCCAGTCCCAACCGCCGGCGGCGGGCTTTCGAAGCTCTCGCCACACGGCGGCCGGAATGTCGTAGGCGCCACCGTGTATGCTGATGACAAAGGGGATCCTCTTCAGTCGCGCGGCCGCGCGCGCGATGGCCCCAAGCCGGCCCTGCGCGTGGGAGTGAATAACATCGACGTTTCTTTGCGACAAAAGGTCGCAGAACAAGTCGAACGAGATCATGTTGCCCCCCACTGCGATCATCTGGCGTCGCCTGTCCGAGGAGACCCCCAGGACGGGAACACATGCGTGAAATCGTTTCACAGCGAAGCCTGACGCCTCGAACGGATCCCTAGACTCGGCATCCCTCCTAATGCCGGGCGCAAAGACCACCGACTCGACGCCGAATCGCGCCATATCTGTCGTGAGCTGGAGAACCGCCGACTCCGTTCCGCCCCACTCCGACGGGTTATATTTGCGCAATATGTGGATGACTCGCATCGGCTAGGCGCCCTCGGCGACGAGGATCTTTCCCTGGCGGCCATCAGGACCGGAAATCCGCTGGTCAATCGAGTGCCCTTCGACCAGCAACGTGCGCCGGGTGTGCGCCAGGCCAGCGAGGGCACCCAGGAGTATATAGAACGTAAAGAGAATCGGAGTCTGCCTGTAGACCCATTCGGTGAGGCTCTGGCCAAATATCCCGCAGATACTGAACAATATTCCAATTCCCATCGCACGCATCGGGTCCCCCCTTGGCAGCTTCAGGAAAGGCAATCCCATCGACAGCCAACGCAGCCATAGCGCCACAAAGATTATGAGCCCTGGCACCCCGAGTTCGCCCAGAGTGAGCGCGCCCAAGTTGTGGGCGGGCGCGGCAAGGTAGGCTTCGGCAAACGCCTTGTTGTCCTTATTGCCATAGACCGAGACCAGGTAGTCGTAGTCGTCGAACTGGTATCCAAGGCGCGGTCCATAGGTGCGGCTCACCCGGTATGACCAGTTGTTGAGACCCACCCCGAAGAAGTGGTCCCTGGCGATCGCCTCGGAGAGGCGCAGGTAGACACCCCGGCCGTCGATGGACGTGTCAAAGTATTCATCCTGTAGGCTCGTCGTCTCATATCGTCGCTGCATTTCGCCCCACCCAGCGACCACTAGCGCCGCGACCCCAAGCAAAAGCATCGAGCGAAAAATGACCCGGCCCAGGCTGAGCTTCCACGACGCGCAGAAAATGAATGTTCCAATCACAACGGCCGCGAAAACCGGTACTCCTGCACGCGAATATGTCAGAAGGAGCCCTAAAGCTCCCAGTGACGCGGAGAAACCGCATAAGAATCTAAGAACACGAGACCAGCCCGCGACTGAAACGGCGACGAGCGGCGGCACGGCCATGCAGAAATACATCGACAGGCTGTTCGCGTGGTCGAGTGTGCCCTCAGATCGCTCGAGGTGGATCACAAAATGCTGTCTGGCCGCCCAGATTCCCTCGAATGCAACCGCACAGGCCAACGCAACGACAAGAAGCGTCCATTCCCGCTTCGAGCGTACGTACAAGGACACCGCGAGAAAGATAAGGGTGCCGGCGAAGATTCTGGAGAGCTCGAAGACACCGAACAGCTTCGGCTCGGAAACCAAGACCGAAATGCCGGCGTAGAATGCAAAAAGAAGCATCAGACCCAGGCTTCCAGGCCAGAACGGGCGTCGTTCGTCACCGCGGCGACCCATCCAACAACCGTAGAGCAGGGCGAACGCAAGTATCTCAACTAGTGAGACCTGCACTCCGCGAGTAGTACCCCGGTACCAAGATGCGCTGAAAAAATTTACGTCCATCTTTTCCGCGATCACGGCGAGGCTGACCATGGCGAAGAAGAAGACATCACGAACACGCTGGGACCAGGACGCCGCCACCGCACCCGCAATAGTTGCGATCGGGATCAACACCAAGGCCACCGTGTGTGCAGGGCTCATCGATTCATGTCCGCGACCGGAGTTTCGGGAACGATGGCCTGGCGGACTGTCTTCGGCCAATGATTGGCGACTCCGCTTCTCAAGAAATGCATCGCCTGCCAACACGCCAGGAGCGTGACCAAAAATCCCGCTACCGCCGCCGGTAAATGGGTCAGCCGCCGTTTCCCGCGCATCTTGGCAAGGCGTCGCCACCGGAATCCGAGGATTCCGGGGAAGAGCTGCCAGAACTTGCGCGGCCGTGCGACATGGGCCTCTATTAGCCTCTTTAGCCATTCCGGGTCGCGATCATCCTTGAGTCGAAGCGTCGCGGCCAGGGTAGCGCGCTCGGCCTCGGGCAAGGTCTTGATGTGCTCCACGGCCAAGTAGACCGTCGTTTGGCCGATCATCTGTCGCTTCTGGTTGTTCAGGACGTCGCGAAACGAGAGGTAGGGCTCGTAGAGATGCGACGCGCCGCGCACTGAGACCACTTTTGACGGATCGGTGGGCGCTCGAAAGAAATTGGTGCAGATCGCGGCCTTAAAGAACCCGTCATCTATGGCGAAAAGGTCGCGCGGCACATAGAGGTTGCGGGCGACTTCGGCACGAAGGCAGTAAAGCATCCCGTTCAGGCGGCCCTCGATCGTTTCGGTCATGTCCGAAGCAGCGAGCGAGAGCCGCTCCCTGTGGGATAGTCGGGCTTTGCCCGCAATGTTCTTGCGCGGGCAATCCGAGGCGCCACCGAGGTGCAAATTCCGCTCAAGTTCGTCCACGACGAGCTCCAGGGTATCGACGTGGTTAAAGATGATATCCGCGTCCATGAGGCACAGGTACTGGGTTTCGGGTGCGGAGATCTCGTGGACGAACTTGTTCCATGCGTTGTTTCGTCCGGCCTCTGGGATGTCGGCCACCCGCGAACTCATCCCTCTGCGGTCGAGGAATTCCTGCCTCATTCTGGAGAAGGCATCCTGCGCCACCCTAACCGTTTGGTCCGTGCACCCGTTAGCGAGACAGACGATCTCATATCCCTCGTTGCGCGCATCGAGGCGCGCGAAGATCGACTGGCGGAAGAGCGAAGCCAACATCGGACCAATCGACACCTCCTCGTTCCAGGCCATGATGCCGATCGAGAGCTTAACCGGCAAATCGTTCTTGGGAATGGTCATACGGCGTGCTAAATGTCGCTGGTATTGTGGCCCATGAGGGCACCAGCCAGCCAGTGGGTCTGGACCCCCATCGCGGGAGGGAATCACCCCATTCCAGTCGGCCTGCGCCTCCGTTAGACTGGCGGCATGGAAGAGCCACCCGTCAGCATTGTCCTTCGCTCGTTTGACGAGGCGTGGGCGCTCCGGGGTACGCTTGCCGCATTGAGAGCCCAAGCGTACCGCAACTGGGAGCTCATTGCGTTTGACTCGGGCTCAGCGGACGGGTCCGTCGAGCTGATCCGTGAAGCGAAACCCGCCCATTTCGTACAGATGCTGCCGCATGAGTACCAACCGGGAAAGGTCATGAACCAAGGAATGAGACTTTCCCGGCACGACCGCGTCATCTTCCTGAACGCCGACGCCACTCCCCAGGGTCCCGACTGGCTGGGGCCGCTAGTCTCAGCACTCGCTGATCCCAAGGTCGCGGCGGTGTTCGGCCGACAAATCCCAAGGCCCGACTGTGAAGCCGTATACGCCCGCGACTACGCGCGCTGCTTCGACCGCGACCGAGAGTCTGCCCACTGGGAGCATTTTTTCAGTATGGTAAGCAGCGGTCTCAGACGCGACATATGGGCGCTTCGGGGTTTCAGCGAGACGATGCAGTATTCGGAGGACGACGAATATACACGATGGTGCGTGGGCGCGGGATACCGGGTCGCCTACTGTCCGAACTCCGTCGTGATGCACTCGCACAATTACACTCCCGGTCAGGCATACAAACGCAGTTTTGGAGAAGCATGGGCCCTTGCTGCCACGTGGAAAGGGTCGAGCAGGGATTTCAACGCGCGCCGATCGCTGTTTTTGGGCTTTTTGCGGGATGCCTTAGCCGACCTTCGGTATTGCACGAGGACGGGGCGAGTGGGCCAGATTCCGCACGCGCTCCGGATAAGATGGCAGCAGCGGCTCGGACGCCTGCACGGATTCCAAGCCGGCTGGCAAATGCACCGCATCGACCGATTGCTCTGATGCTCGCGGAAGGCCCATGCGCCTCAACGCCCGCGCACTCACCACAAGGACCAACCCGGTCCAATCCGGGTTCGACGGTTCTGCGACGATACACACTTGACGGGGACGATGAGCTTGAGCTGCAGCTGGATAAGACGTGCGCGCGAATCACAAGCGGAGTCAGGGGGCTCATTCCGGCACTAAAGCTTGAAGCCGTATTGCTTGGTGGCGGATACGGGCGCGGCGAAGGCGGGGTCCTGAGCGGCAAGTCGGGTGATCGGCCTTACAATGATCTTGAGTGTTTTGTGGCGATTAGGGGACTCCGCCATGTTAACGAATTCCGCTATCACCGCAGGTTGGACGTCCTTGGGGAGATTCTAACCCACCTCGCGGACGTGGAGGTTGAATTCAAGATAACCTCCCTCTCTGAAATGGCGTCAAGGCCGCCGGGGATGTTCCTGTACGATCTCGCTTCCGGTCACCGTCTCCTCTGGAGCAATCCCACGGCGGATCCCGAGGCATCCCTGGCATCGCATCGAAATCCGGGAGACATCCTTCAGGAAGACGCGACGCGCCTCCTCATGAACCGGTGCTCGGGCCTACTGTTCGCCAGCGCACTCCTCGCCAAGGGGCCTTTCACACCGTCGGTCGCCGACTTCGTGGGACGGAACATCGCAAAGGCGCAGCTAGCGTTTGGCGACGCCCTGTTGGCCGCCAATGGCAGATACCATTGGAGCTGCAGGGAGCGGCACCGCCGGCTGGCGGATCTTGCACAGGCCAAACACTCGCCCTGGCTCGACGGCGTGCTCCGCCACCACGCCGTCGGGTTGGAATTCAAGCTTCGCCCCCAAACTGTCGCCCTTTCGCATGGCGAGCTTATCGCGCGGCACTCCGAGGTCACCGCGTTCGCGTTGAAATGCTGGCTCTGGTTGGAAACGCGCCGCCTCGGGCGCGTATTCCCGACCGCGAAGGCGTATGCGGACGATCACGGCAACAAATGTCCCGGCACCTCTCCATTCCAGAATGTAGTCCTCAATCTGCGTGCCGACGTCCTTCGGCTCCATGCGGTGGCAAGACCTTGGAGGCATCCCCGCCAACGGGTCCTGGAATCCCTTGCGTTGCTGCTTTGGGAACCGGGATCCACGGACGACCCCATTCAGCGAAGGCGGATCCGGGCGAGACTAGCCATTCATGGCAGCGGTACTGTCGACTGGGTCACTGCATATCGGGCCCTCTGGGCCCGCGTCCGTTAACTCATCGAGTAGCCCTCGACGCGCCGGGTAAGAGTCGCGAGCAGCCGATCTACCATTTCCCAATGTTTTAGTCCGAGCCTCGGCAGGAAGACTGAAGGCCTAGTCTCGGCTTCCCCGCAACGTGCACGCGCTGTGGGATGGCCCCTTTCGTAATCCAGCACACCGACCCAACGCTCAAGATCAGGCTATCCGAGCCGTTGCGGCGGGGACTACTTAGGATGCTGTTGTCGCCAACCTAGATCAGTTGGCAGGACTCAGCGAATGCCAGACGTGGCCCGCGTGGATAAAGCTTCGTCGAGTCCCCATAGCCAAGATTGCACAAGAAGTTCGACCTCACGGGGCCTACGGCGACAAATGCCGTTGTGGACGGAACCGTCCCGGGCGCTGGTGCGGGGAAGAACTCAAGATCGACCTTCGCATTGTCGAAGCCCGACATAGGACCGCAGTCAAGGCCCAACGAGCGGGCTGCGATGATGAAATAGGCCCCCTGCAAGCTGCCATTTCGCAGCGCCGTTGTCTCCGCCAGTTCCGGCGACGACACGAACATCTCCTTCATCGCAGGCACCGGGGGAAAGAGCCGCGGCAGTAGCTCGTAGAACTTGGAATCGTAGGCGATTATTGCGGTGACTGGCGCGCGCATCGTCTTGTCGACATTGCCCGCTTGGAGCGCTGGCCGGAGCCTCTCCTTTGCCTCCTTGGTGCGCACGAAGACAATTCGCGCCGGACAGCAGTTGGCGCTGGTCGGGCCAAATTTCATCAGCTCGTAAAGCTGGTGCAAGAGGCCATCCTCGACTGGCCGGTCGAGCCAGGCGCTGTGCGTCCGCGCCTTACGGAAGAGAACGTCAAAGTCTCTCTCGCTCAGACGTGTTTCTGCGTGATCTGGGATCAATGTGGATTTCATAAAGACTTCAGCTCACCTTCCGACTGCCTGCTTGCCCTCTCCGACTTCTTCCTGGATCGAGTCTGCAGGCTGCTCGTAGACGCCGCGGCCCTCGATTTCATCCCGGACGCCCGACTCCGGCTCGACTGATTGTACGTCCTTCATGGCAACCCATTGTAGGCCGATGATCGAGTGCATGCCATGGGGTCGAACCCGCATTCGCCTCCCTCTTCCGACGACCGTTGACTCCCAGCTTTGGGCCCCGGGCACGGGGTTTGAAAGGGACGCGGGCCACGATCGCTTGGTGGGCCGGCTAGGGGTCATCCGGCACTGTCCTCCGGGCTAAATATGGGGCTATGGTGCAAATCGTTGCCGAAAAGGGGGCCAACACCCCATTTCTTCCTTCCGTCCGCAAATGTTACGTTAAAGCGCACTGTAACGATCACGAAACCACCGTTCCTAAAACCATAGTCATATATCTCAAGCCACCTTGGAAGGAGGATGAGCAAATGAGCCATGTACGCCGCACGAACGATGTTTGCGGCTAACCTGCGGATTCGCACCGCACTCCAAGAGCGCCCCTTGGGGGGGCGTCACGCTTCCAGCGCAGCGGCCACGAGCACCGTTGTTGGGTGGA
>Ga0302202_10000107_pt1 | contig 92831 bp, 89 predicted proteins | sample II_Bog_N3_3_FD_194579 | JGI IMG/M metagenome (GOLD analysis project Ga0302202, IMG submission 194579) | Peat permafrost microbial communities from Stordalen Mire near Abisko, Sweden - II_Bog_N3_3 | ecosystem: Environmental > Terrestrial > Soil > Wetlands > Peat | place: Sweden: Abisko... | reverse complement strand
AAAGTACTGCTCACTCGCAATATCGACATTCGTCTGCTGGGCTCGTTGCGTCGAAACGTCGAACGCGAGATTGGACTAGTCAACGACGTCACCCAGCCCGTGCGGCCCCCAAAGAAAACCGTCGGCGCTCGCGAAGCGCGCGACAGCGCGAGATCGGTGGCCTTGGAGATCGCCGCACTACGCGCCGAGTTGTTCGCGCGCGCCTTGCACCAGTATCTCGGTCACTAGCCCGACGAGACGAATCTGGTCCGGTCTAGGCTGTGGCCATGGTTGAGGTCGTACTACGCGCAGTCCGTGTCGACGTGGGATCGTCGACGCCGCTCTTGTTGCTCGAAGAAGTCGGGGGCGATCGAGTTCTGCCGATCTTCGTTGGAGCGCCCGAGGCGACGGCGATCGCCTACGCGTTACAAAACGTGGCCACGCCCCGTCCGATGTCCCACGACCTGCTCGGCAACGTCATCGCGGCGCTCGGTGCGCAGCTCTTCGCGGTTGAGATAACTGAACTCGTGGATAACACGTACTACGCGAACTTGCGGCTCCTGCGCGACCGGACCGAGATCAACGTAAGCGCTCGTCCCAGCGACGCCGTCGCGATCGCGCTTCGAGTCGGTTCTCCCATACTCGTGAGTGACCAGTTGATGAACGACCAGGGCAAGGTGATGCACCTCGACGAAAGTGATGAGAACGACGACGAGGTTGACGGATTGTTCGTGGAGGACGAAGGTACGCCCAATGAGGCGGAATTGGTCGCTGAACTGCGCGACTTCCTCGAGACGATCCGTCCCGAGGACTTTAATCAGTGAGCAGGGGGCTCAAGTCGTTGGCGATCTTTTTTGCCTTCGTCATCATCTTCGTCTTCAGCCGTCACTACCTCACCACCACGACGACCACCACCACCTCGACGACCACCACCATCGCGAGTTCGACGACAACGTCACTTGCCTCGTTGACGACGTGTCAAGGTCGCGATTTCAAGGGCGTCTACGACGAGGGGGAGGGTGCCGCGGGCACGATTGTCGCGAGCGTGACCCTGAGCAAACAGACGCCTGGCAGTTGCGTGGTCGATGGCTATCCGACGCTCACGCTCCAAGACGAGACCGGGGCGGTTTTCAGCTCGACGACGTCGACGACGAGTCCCATACAGTTTCCCGTCGCCGCGGCGAATAGACCGGCCTCAAAGATTGCGGTCACCGAGGGCGGCTCGATCTCGTTCTCCTTGGGTTACTCGGACGTGCCGGTGGGCACCGAGGTCTGCGCGAGTGCCGTGACCATCAGTGTCCAGTTCCAGAGGAATGGCTCGACGACGCCCGTGACGCCGGGCTACCCGATTCAGCCCTGCAACGCCGCCACCATTTGGGTTAGTCCGTTCTACTAGCCGCACGTGAGTGATCGGGTGGCGAATTGGTGATCGCCGTCCACGCCGTGGTGCTCGTCAAGCGCGGTCCCTCCATTGGGGATTGTCTGGATCGATCGTCGATGACTAGTGGTGTTCAATCCTCGCTCGGGTCCACCACGATGCGTCCGCGGGTCTTGCCACTTCGTATCATCTCGAGCGCCTCGTCCAAGCCCTCGAGCGTGATGGTCGAGTCAATGAGGCCGGCAAAGTCGACGCGCGTGGCGACTTCACCTAACTGGCGCCACACCTCAGCGCGGGTCCTCGCCGAGGTCTCGACCGCGTCGATGCCCAAGAGTGCCACCGCACGGGTGATGAAGGGATAGACGTTCGTATTGAGATCGGGACTCGCCACGAGTCCGCTCGCGGCGACGCCCGCGCCATAGCGCAGCGAGCGCAAGATGTGATGGAGCGTCTCGCCGCCCACGCAGTCGATCGCTCCGGCCCAGCGCTCACTCGCGAGGACCCGGTCGGGACGGTCGGCGATGTCGTCGCGGCCAATGACTCGCGTCGCTCCGCGCTCGTAGAGCCACGCCGATTCCTGGGGCGAACCAGTGGACGCTACTGGCTGGTAATCGCGCGCGTGTAGGAAGGCGACGGCGAGTGAACCGACACCGCCCGTGGCGCCCGTGACGAGGACCTCGGCGCCGGGTTCGAGGCCGTGCTCTTCAAGGGCGAGGACGCTCGCCATGGCGGTGAAGCCCGCGGTGCCGATCACCATGGCGTCGCGCGTCGAGATGCTCGCGGGCAGCACGCTCACCAGTCGAGGCGGCGCGTAGACCTGGGGAGCGAAGCCGCCGTCGCGCCCCACACCCAGGTCGCCACCGTGCACGCAGACCGGGGTCCCCTCGGCGATGCCCGGGTCGGACGAAGTGATCACCACGCCCGCGGCGTCGACACCACCGACGAGCACGGGCACGCGTCGCACGCGACTCGAAGGGCTCGCCACCAGGGCGTCCTTGTAGTTGACCCCCGAGTACTCGACGCGCACGTGCAGGTCCGCGGATTCGCGCGCGAACGGCTCGTAGTCCTCGACGCCTCGGCTGAACGCGCCGTCCTCTTCGCGCACGACGTAGCAACGCATCGCAAAATTCTAGGGGAGACTCACCTCGCCACGTGCCAGGTCGTACCATGACGACTATGCCCATCATTGAGCTCAACGGTCAACGCACGTGGGTCCTCGTGCCCAAGAAGAAGGGTGAGATCGTGCTCTTGTTACACGGGGGCATGAGCAGCAGCGCCAGTCTGCTCTCGTCGATCGGCCCCCACCTGAAGAAGCGGTTTCGATTGGCCGCCTTCGACCGCCGCGGGCACGGCAAGAGCCCCGACAACGATCGACCGTTTCATTACGCCGACATGGCCGAGGAAACGATTGCCTTCATCGAACACCTGGGCCGAAAGGTGCACCTCGTGGGCCACAGCGACGGCGGCAACGTGGCGTTGCTGGTGACCCTGCGACGTCCCGATCTCGTGCGACGTTGCGTGGTCATCGGCGGGAACTTCAATCACCGGGGTCTCGTACCTGTCGAGCCCCTGCGCGTTGATTCGCCAGGCTTTCAAGCCTGGTCCGAGAAGTACGCGGCGCTCTCGCCAGACGGGATCGAACACGCCGCGACGGTCCTGCACAAGAGCTTGCGCCTGTTCGCCCATGAACCGAAGCTGTACCGCGAGGAACTCGCTCGCGTGAGTCGCCCGGTGCTGGTGATGGCGGGCGATGACGACGTCGCGAAACTCTCGCACACCTGTGCGTTCTTCGAGTCGATCCCTGACGCACAGTTGGCCATCATTCCCGGCGCGTCGCACGGTGTCTTGAAAGAGCAGAGTGCGCTGTGCGCGTCGATCATCGAGCGATTCCTCACCCAGTCGCTCCCGGTCAAGACCCTCGCGCCGATCCGCCGCCCGGCGGTGAGTGACTAGGACCTTGCGGGGCTTTGTCGAGAGCCCCAACTAGGCTTGTCTCGATGATGACCCAGCTCGCCGCTTCGCGGACCCGGTCGGTGACCTGGTGGGGGAGGCTCGACGGGCTGAGAAGCGACGCAGCGCTCTACGCGATTTCGGCGGTGTTCGCGCTGCTGCTTGGCTTCACGTCCGGACAGGTCGCCCAGTGGCATTGGGGCTTTCTCACCGCGGCTCCTTACGGTGTGGCCGCGGTCGCCGGGGTGTGGCTCGGTCGCTATCGCGTGAGGCGCGCGACGTTGGTTCGTCTGGCCCTACTCGCGCTGGTGATCATGGGTTCGGTGGTGATCCCGCTCGCCCTCGAGGCGCGTTGGCGCCACCAGGATCCCAATCAAGGCTACGCCCAGCCCGAGATCTCGGTGATCGAACGATCGGCCACCTACGTCAGCCAGGGCAAGGACCCGTACCGTTCGTACTACACCGACGGTCGCGTGGTCGACGAACTGCGCGGGGTGCCCGCCTACGAATCCTTCTTTCCATATTTTCCATTGATGAGCGTCTTTGGCTTGCCTTCGGCGGAGACGCACGCGAGTTCAGGTCTCACCGACGCGCGCATCGTCATGTCACTGATGACCGTGCTCGTGAGTCTGGCGGCACTCGTGATGTTGCGTGCGTCACACGAGAAGAAAATCCGCATCGCCCAGGTACTGCTCGCGTTGCCAACGGGAGCTTTGTTCCTCTCGACGGGGGGCGACGATATGCCGATCCTGGCGTTGCTGCTGTTGGGCGTGGCGGCGTTGCAACGAAGAGCCGCGACCACCGCCGGCGTCAGCCTCGGCCTCGCCGCTGCGATGAAGCTGACCGCCTGGCCCATGGCCTTTGGTGCGTTGCTCGTGGCGCGCGACAAGAAGGATCGCCCAGCGTGGCGTCGAGTGGCGCTGTGGATCACGTGCATCGTGGTGGTCACGGTCACGCCGTTCGTCCTTAAGGCGCCGTGGGCATTCTTCTCGAACGTCTTCGCCTTTCCACTCGGACTGGCGCACGTCGCCTCGCCCGCGGCGAGCGCCCTGCCTGGCCACATCCTCACGACCTGGTGGCCCCCGCTCGGTCACGTACTCGCTCCGCTCGCGCTGCTCGTGGGCGGTTACTACGTCGCCAAGTACGCCAAACGCCACTGGCCGCTGACACTCAGTCAATTGCTCGCCATACTCAGCCTGGTGTTCCTCGTCTTGATGTGCGTCGCGTCGGCGACTCGGATTGGCTACGTGATCTACCCGATCAACTTCGCCCTCTGGTCCTGGGTCTGTCGCGACGACCAGAGCGCCGCACTCGAAACGGTGGCGCTCTAGATCGTTTCGGAGTTCTGGTAGATCTGGTAGGTCCAGTGCGTTGACGTGGCGCTCGACGAAGTCACCGTGACCCCGATGACCCAATAGAAGGTGTCGCTACCGGCCTTTTGGAACAGGTCCTGGGGCGAACCGTTGCTCGCCCCCTGGGAGAAGAGGTTCCAGCCGCGCGCCTTCAGCTGAGCGCTGTAGTACCCGAGCAACGGGCCGGGCTTGACGGCGCTGACGAACGCGCGCGTGCAGTCGAAGTCGCCCGCGCCCTGGTTGAGCAGTGAGACCGGACCAGCCGCGGAGGTCAATTCGGGCACGATCAGCGCGGGCACGACGTTCGAGGGGGGGTTCCCGGGTTGTACACACCCCGTGAGCAAGCTGATGTTCTTGGTGCTGAGACCGCCGACGACGACGGGAATCGTCGTCGGCGTGGCGACGCCCTGGTCCGACACGGCGTTGATCAACAGGAAGACCGCGAGCATCACGACGCCCAGGATCAGCACTGCCGCCGCGGGCCAGATGCTGGTGGTCGTCGTCAACGGCGGTTTCGGACGGTCACTCATCCTGCCAGCCTAAATGGTCAATGGGACCGCGCCCCTGGCCGAGTCGCCAGGAGGCCGCGCCCTTGATCGCGGCCAGCACGAAGGACTTCGCGTCGCGCGTGGAGTCGGGCAGCGTGCGCCCGAGAGCCAGCCCGCACGCGACGGCCGCTGACAACGAGCAGCCGGTGCCGTGGTCGTTCGTCGAATCGACGCGCTCGGCGTCAAAGACGGTGACGCCCTCGGGTCCGACCAACACGTCAGGCGCGTGCGATCCTGCGTCGCGTTGGTTCGCGAAGTGGCCACCCTTTACCAATACGTAGGTCGGACCGAAGGTGAGGATATGTTGGGCGACGCGCACCATGTCGTCGCAGTCGCGGATCGTGCTCGCGTCGAGATCACAGAGCACCGCCGCCTCGCGGATGTTGGGCGTCACCAGCGTCGCGAAGGCGAACAGCGACTCACGGTACGCCTGGATGCCGCCCTCGATCATGAGTGAGTGACCAGTGGACGAGACGAGCACCGGGTCCACGACGAGGTTGGCGAGGACCCCCGAACGGGCGAGTTCGCCGACCACTTCGACGGTCTGGGGCGTGGCGAGCATGCCGGTCTTCACCGCGCGCACGTCGAAGTCCTCGAGCACGGCCAGACATTGGGCGATCACCATCTCGGGTTCGGCATTCGCGACCGAGAAGACGCCTTGCGTGTTCTGGGCCGTGATCGCGGTGATGGCCGTGGTGCCGTGCACCCCAAAGGCGGCGAAGGTCCGCAGGTCCGCTTGGATCCCGGCACCCCCACCCGAATCAGAGCCGGCAATGCTGAGGACGGTGACCGGTTGCACCTTAACCACCCTAGTTATGAGTCATGAGCGCCCAGCCCCGGGGCGCACCGTGCGTGGGGCGTTGACGGGTCGCTCCCGCAGTCCACGGTGGGCCGAAGACTGGCGCTTAGTACGATGAGGGGAGTGGATGATCTCTTTCGCGTTGGTTCGCTCACTTCTTCGTCGCGACTCGTCATGGGCACCGGAGGTTTTCGGTCCCTGGACGTGCTCGAAGCCTCGCTCGTCGCTTCGGAAGCTTCGATCGCCACGGTGGCGCTTCGTCGCGTCGACCCGTCGGTGGAAGGTTCGATCTACGACGTCTTAAAGGGGCTGGGCTTTGACCTGTTGCCCAACACCGCCGGCTGTTACAGCGCGGACGAGGCCGTCAAGGTGGCCCACTTGGCGCGCGAGGCCTTCGGCACCGACGTCGTCAAGCTCGAGGTGATCGGTGACGACGTCACCTTGTTGCCCGACACCACCGAGACCTTGATCGGCGCCGAGAAACTGGTCCGCGACGGTTTCGAGGTCTGGGCCTACACCTCGGACGATCTGATCGTCGCCCAACGACTCGAGCAGGTCGGGTGCGTGGCGGTGATGCCCCTCGGTTCGCCCATTGGCTCGGGACTCGGGATTCGAAACCCCCACGCGATCAGCCTGATCTGCGAGCGCCTGAGCGTGCCGGTACTGCTCGACGCTGGGGTGGGGACCGCGTCCGACGCCGCCCTGGCGATGGAACTGGGTTGTGACGGGGTGCTCGCCGCCTCGGCGATAAACCGGGCCCTCGAACCGGTTCTGATGGCCCGAGCGCTCAAAGAGGCGGTTTCGGCCGGATTTCTCGCGCGACGGGCTGGGCGGATACCACCTCGGTTACACGCCGAGGCCTCCTCGCCGTCCCTCGGGCGCCCGGACCTATTTGTCGAGTAGGACCAGGGAAACTACACTTGTGTAGTCCAACGGGATAGTCTGAAAATGCCTCGGTCGGGAGGGACTTCGAATGGCAGATTCTCAAACTTCGGGATTTAGTGGCCCGACGGTGTGTCGCCTGGCGGGCGTCACGTACCGTCAGTTGGACTACTGGGCGCGCACGGACCTCGTGACGCCTTCGATCAGCGCCGCTCACGGCAGTGGCTCGAAGCGTGCGTATTCCTACGGCGACGTCCTCGAGGTCAAAGTCATCAAGTCCCTGCTCAACGCGGGCGTACATCTAGCGCGCGCCCGTCAGGCCGTGGAATGCCTGCGCCGGTCCTTGGGGGCCGACCTGGCGTCGAGCAGTCTCGTGATGAGCGACGCGGGCTCGGTGCTCGCGCGCGACGACGGCGACCTGGTGGACCTCTTGCGCGGCGGCCAAGGCGTCTTTAACATCGTGCCCTTGGCCAACGTGGTGGCCGAACTCTCCACCACGATTCAAAAGGAACAACTCTTGACGTCGGAGAGGGAGCACCGCTCGGCGTGACGCCCCTGTCATCACGTGGCGACGCTCGCGTGCGCCACCCCAGTTTGAAAGCGGCGGCCGAAAGTTGTTTCGCGCACCCGAGCGAGCAACTCTTGGCCACCCTGCTCAACCTCTACGGCATCGAGTGGCAGTACGAACCGCTGGAGTTTCCTCTCGCCTGGAACGAGGCGGGACGTCCGGTACGAGCGTTTCGCCCCGATTTCTATCTGCCGACGCAGTCACTGTTCATCGAACTCACGGTGCTCGAGCAGCGCCTCGTGACCAAGAAGAATCAGAAGGTCCGCGAGTTCCGCGCGCTCTATCCCGAAGTGCAGTTGCTGGTGGTCTACCAACGTGACTTCGTCGAGCTGCTGCGCCAGCACGACCTGGGAACCTTGGGTGACTTCGCGGCCTAGTGTGGCTCTCGTGAGCGACCGGCGCCCCTTCCTCTATAACACGCACGTCGAACTCGGTGCGAAAATCGTGCCCTTCGGGGGATGGGAAATGCCCCTCGCCTACGGATCGGGCACCGTGGCCGAGCACCTGGCCTGTCGACGCGACGCGGTGGTCTTTGACGTGTCGCACCTAGGCACCGTGCGTTGTGACGGCGACGGGATGTTCGACGCGCTCCAGGCGACACTCACCAATGATCTCAGCAAGGTCGCGCCGGGACGTGCGCAGTACACGCACTTGTTGAACGACGACGGGTTCGTCGTCGACGACATCATCGTCTGGTGGGTGGGCGAGGAAGAGTTCGACGTCATGCCCAACGCCTCGAACACGTCGGGGGTCACCTCGGCGCTGCCGGGCGTGGACGTCACCGCGCAGCGCTGCGTCCTCGCTATCCAGGGACCCCGCGCGCGCGAGAAGGTGGCCACGCTCGAACCCGCCTTCGCCGACGTGGGACGTTTTCGCGTCGCTCGCGTGAACTACCGCGGCACCGAGGTGCGCGTCGCGGGCACCGGTTACACCGGCGAGGACGGCATCGAGATCGCCGCGCCCAATGAAGTCGCCGAAGAGCTCTTGCGTGCACTGGTCGGCGCGGGCATCACGCCGGCGGGCCTGGGCGCGCGTGACACCTTGCGTCTCGAGGCGGCGTTGCCCCTCTACGGCCACGAACTGACGCTGAACTCGACGACCCTCGAGGCCAAACTCGGCTGGGTGCTCGGTTGGCAGAAACCCACCTTCCGCGGGCGCGCCGCCGTCGAGCGCGAGCGAGAGCGCGGACCTCGCCGGCACCTCACCGGGGTGCTCGCCGAAGGACGCCAGCCTTTGCGCGACGGCGCGCTGGTACGCGTCGAGGGTCGCGACGTGGGGGTGCTCTCGTCGGGGAACTTCTCGCCGGTACTCGAACGTGGCATCGGGCTGGGTCTGCTCGACGAGAACCTTGAGGTCGGCTCGCCGCTCGAACTCGAACTACGTGGACGCGACGTGAAGGCCAGCGTCGCCGCGCTGCCGTTCGTACGAAAGGTGAAGTGATGGCTGACTACCTACCCCACACGAAGGACGAAGTCGGCTCGATGCTCGATTTCCTCGGCATGACGTCACTCGAACAACTCTTTGACCACATACCCGCTGCGGTTCGACTGAGCACGGGCCTCGACCTCGCTCCGGGCCAGAGCGAACCCGACGTCGCGGACTACTTCGCTCGACTGACCCGAGCCAACCGGGCTCAGAGCTCGTCGCTCACGTGTTTCGCGGGCGCGGGCGCCTACGACCACGAGGTCCCCGCGGTCGTGAAGATGCTCGGCTCGCGTTCGGAGTTCGTCACCGCTTACACGCCCTACCAGCCCGAAGTCGCCCAGGGCGTCCTGCAGGCGATCTTCGAATACCAGACGCTGCTCTCGCGCCTGAGCGGGCTTCCGATCGCCAACGCCTCGCTCTATGACGGCGCGACCGCGCTCGTCGAGGCGCTCAATATGGCCTCGGGCGCGACGGGGCGCCAGAAGATGATCGTGTCCTCGGGCGTGCATCCGCACTGGCGCGCGGTTGTGCGCACCTTCGCCGCCGGGACCGGTCACGACATCGTCGAAGTCCCGTTGGTCGAGGGCCGCACCCAGTGGCAGGACGTCGACTTTACGGACGCGGCCGCGATCGTGGCGAGCTACCCGAACTACCTGGGTGTGCTCGAAGACCTTGGTGTCGCCAAGGGCCTGGCCGTCGCCAACGACGCGTTGTTCGTCGTCGCGGCCGATCCGGTCGCCGCGGGCGTGCTGCGAACCGCGGGGGAGTGGGGAGCGGACGTGTTCGTCGCCGAGGGACAGCCCTTTGGCACGCCGCTCGCCTTTGGCGGCCCGTACCTGGGTCTCTTCGCCTGTAGCACCGATCAGGTGCGCCGACTGCCCGGGCGCATCGTGGGTGAGACGGTCGACTCGAACGACCGGCGAGCCTTCGTCACCACCCTGCGAGCGCGCGAACAGGACATCCGCCGCGAGAAGGCCACGTCGAACGTCTGCACGAACCAGACGCTCATGGCGGTCACGGCCGCCATCCAGTTAGGTTGGCTCGGCACCCAGGGACTGCGTGAGGTGGCGACCAGGTGCGCCCAGGGTGCGCACTACCTGTTCGACGAGGCGCTCAAGATCGACGGGGTCACCGCGGCGACCCAGGCGCCGTTCTTTCGCGAGTTCGCGCTGCGGGTGCCCAGGAGCGCGAAGGACGTCCTGTCGTCGATGTGCGACGACGGCGTGCTCGGCGGGTTGAGCGTCGCCGAACTCTGCGCCGGAGCGGACCCTTCGATTGACGAGGGCGAGCACGTCCTGCTCGTTACGGTCACCGAGCGGCGCACAAAAGAACAGATCGACCACTACGTCGACACGCTGCGAAAGGCGGTTCGCTGATGACGACCTACGCGTCGGCCCCGGGAGGACGCGCGGCGTCGGCCCCGCTGCTCGGCCACGAGACCGAGCCGACGATGTTCGAGATGTCGGTGCCCGGGCGTCATTCCTACCAATTGCGCACCACCGGCGTGCCCGCGGTGCCGCTCGATCAACTGGTGCCGTCCGAGCACTTGAACGAGGACGTCATCAACCTCGCCGAACTCTCCGAACGCGACCTGGTCGCGCACTTCACTCGTCTCTCGCACCGCCAGTTCTCGGTGGACCTCGGTGCCTACCCACTCGGTAGTTGCACGATGAAGTACAACCCCAAGTTCTGTGACGCGGTAGCGGCCGATCCGGGTCTTAACACCGTGCACCCGGGCGTGCCCGCCGAACTCGCCCAGGGTTGGCTCGAGCTGCTGGTGACCCTGGAAGAGAAGTTGTGCGTCATCACCGGCATGAGTGCCGCGACGTTGCAACCCGCGGCGGGCGCGGCGGGCGAGTTGACCGGCCTGTTGCTGATGCGCGCCTTTCACCAGGCCAACGGCGACGTTCGCAGTCGGGTCTTGATCCCCGATTCGGCGCACGGTACCAACCCCGCCTCAGTCACGTTGGGTGGCTACGAGGTGACGACGATCCCCTCGAACGAGCGCGGGCTCGTGGACCTCGCGGCCTTGAAGGCGGCGCTCGGTCCCGACGTCGCGGGCATCATGCTCACCAACCCCAACACGGTCGGGCTCTTCGAAGAGGAGATCATCGAGATCGCCACCGCCGTGCACGAAGTGGGTGGCCTGCTCTACTACGACGGGGCGAATCTGAACGCGATCCTGGGCGCGGTGCGTCCGGGTGACATGGGCTTTGACATCGTGCACATGAACCTGCACAAGACCTTCGCGACGCCGCACGGCGGCGGGGGGCCCGGTGCGGGCCCCGTCGCGGTCTCGGTCCGACTCGAAGAGTTCCTGCCCGGACCCCAGGCCACGCGCACCAGCGACGGCGCCTACGAGTGGCGCTCGCCGGCGCGTTCCATTGGTCGCGTGCACGGCTGGCACGGCAACGCCATGGTGCTCGCGCGCGCGCTCGCGTACATTGACGTCCACGGGGGCGACGGTCTCACGCGTGTCGCCCAGCACGCCGTGTTGAACGCCAACTGGTTGCGCCAGCGCCTCGAGAAGACCCTGCCCGCCGCCTACGACCGACTCTGCATGCACGAGTGCGTGCTAAGTGCGACCAGGCTTAAGGACGCCTACGGCGTGCGCGGACTCGACGTGGCCAAGGCCCTGCTGGAAGAGGGTTTCCATTCTCCTACTGTCTATTTCCCGTTGATCGTCGATGAGGCTTTGATGTTCGAACCCACCGAGACCGAGAGTCCCCAGACACTCGAAGCTCTCGCCCAGGCGATCGAGAGGATCGAGCAACGCGCCAAGGACGACCCCGACTCGTTGCACCGCGCTCCCCAGACCACGCCGGTCTCGCGCCTCGACGAGGCGCGAGCCGCGCGACACCTCATTTCGACCGAGGACGCGGCGGCGCGCTAGCGCCGCGACGACACCGTTCGCCCGCGTCGCGCACCTAGGATTGGTGGATGACGAGACCTCTGATCGGCGTCACGGGACGGCGCTGGCCCGCGTCGCAGTTGGGGTCCCTAGTGCCCAAGGGCATGGCGGGCCTCATGGTCGATCTTCATTTCACCGACTACGTGCACTCGATCGCCCTGGCGGGTGGACTGCCGGTGGAGTTGACGCGCGACGCCGATCCTCACGAGATGGTCGAGCACCTGGACGGACTGGTGCTCAGTGGCGGGGCCGACGTCGAACCCGCGCGTTACGGAGCCGAACCCGAGGAGCAGTTGGGCCCGCTCGAGACCGATCGTGACGCGTGGGAGTTCGCGCTCTACCAAGCGGCGCGCGAACGAGACCTGCCCGTACTGGCGATCTGTCGCGGTTTCCAACTGGTCAACGTCGCCCACGGTGGGACGCTCAATCAACACGTTGACTTGGACGAGGGTGCCGGTCATCCCCAGTGGGACGTCGATGGACGCACCGCGACCCACGACGTGAGAAGCGTGCCCGAGACCACGATCGCCCAGCTGGTGGGTGAACACGCCCGAGTGAACTCACTTCACCACCAGACCCTCGATCGCCTCGGCGACAACCTGGTCGCTACCGCGTACGCGAGCGACGGGGTAGTTGAGGGCTTCGAGACACCCGACGGTATGGTCCTCGGGGTGCAGTGGCATCCCGAACTGCTCGAAGCACCCGACCCGACGTTCCAGTGGCTCGTCGAGTGCTGCCTCGCGCGACTCAGTCTGAGCTAGAAGCGGGCGGGCGTAGCGGCGTTTCAGTGCGCGAGAGTCATGCCCGTAAGGAACGCCGCGCCACAGAGCGCGGGAGTGGCCAGCACGAGGGCGAGTGAATAACCAACGTGGTGTTCGCGCTGGAGGACGGCAGGAATCGCGAACGCCGAGGAGAAGGTAGTGAGTCCACCACAGAATCCGGTCAGGATGACCGAACGAGTATGGGCGTCGGCGGTGCCGAGCAGGCGATACGCCGCCCAGGCGGCGACCGCGGTGCCCACGGCGTTCGCGCCCACGGTCGCCCAGGGTCGGCGCGTGGGGTGGTGGCGGCGCACGAGGTACTCGGCCAGGTAGCGAAGCACACAGCCCACGGCTCCTGCCACGACGACGAGCAGCAGCGTCACCGCAGGCGAACCTTAAGCCCGAGCCATCCGGCCAATACGCCACTTAAGACCGCGCCCACCAGCACGCCGAGTCCGCCCGCGACCGAAAGGTGCCAGACGGTCGCTATGTCGACGAAAAGGCCCGAATAGGAGGTGAAGCCGCCGAAGAAACCGGTGACCACTACGAGGCGCGCGAGGTCGTTGGGGTCGTGGTGACGCAGGGGTCCCACCAGGCAGGCCGTGGCGACCAGGACGCCCAGGAAGTTAATGACGAGCAGCATCCAGGGTATATGGCTGGTCCAGGAGACCGTGGAGGGGAAGCTGTAGCTCGCCGTGCCGCGCGCCATGGTGCTCGGGACCAACCAGTTCGAACGCACGAGAAGATCGCGCAGTAGGGTCCCCAGGGCGCCGCCGAGGGCCACCACCGCCACCGCCTTGGCCAGTTGCCCAGGCGAGAGCGAGGTATTGGGCGCCATGACGTAGCCTAAACTAGCCCAACTCGGCAATTTCTGGATTTCAAGAGGCCGAATCTCAAGTCTCAGACTGAAGATACGGTGTATTTTCCAAGATCTGCCCTGGATAACTTGGGAATTATTTCTATTTTCCATACCACAATAGGCTAAATCGCGTTACAAAACTGTAACTACAAATTTTTTGTGTAGGCGCCTTTTCCCAGGTATACTCTGCACTATCCAAACTACCGAACAGTTTGTAGAGAAATGCCATTAAGGGGGCTTCCGAACAATGCCTATTTCAAGAAAAATGACTGGGGGATTCGCGGGCCTCGTAGCAGCACTAGCAGCCGTGCTTGCTTTGACCTCCACTGCGTCAGTGAGCTTCGCTGGATTCAGCGCCCAGATCGTCAACAGCAATAACACCTTCTCAGCAGGAACGATGCAACTGCAGGAAACATCGGGCGCAATCAACTGCTATTCGACCGGTACTGGTGGGGGTGGCACGGTGGGGACCAACTCAGCGACGTGTGCGACGATCAACAAACTGGTCGGCACGCTCGACCAGGTCCCCGCGGGCTCGCCACTGACGACCACCATCACCATGAAGAACAACGGCACCATCGCGGCGACCCTCGAAAGCCTTGGCTTCGGCTCTTGTACGGCGGCGGCGGCATCTGACGCCAACTCGTACGTGGGCTCCGACACTTCCGGTTTCTGTGGCAAAGTCGACTTCTCGGTCGGCATCTCGGGTAAGTGTCTGTACCCGGCGAATGCTGCGGCGTCATGCCCAGCGACGCCTACGAGTTCGGGTACCTTGTCGGGCGCGGCGACCCTTGGCTCCATTACCCAAGCCAGCACACCCGGGATGACAGTCCTGGCCGCGGGCGCCACGCAGGCCTACACCTTCACGGTGATGCTCGACTCGAGTGCCACGAATGCGGACCAAGGTCTCGCAGCGTCTATGCAGATGACGTGGAACCAGTCGTAGTAACGAAGTTTTGATGGGCTTCGCTGCCTCGCGGACTTCGGTTCGCGAGGCAGCGAAGTTTCTGGGGCGGTACCGGGCGTAATGTTTATCGTGGGCGAGGACCTTCTCGACAAAGTGAAGTGTGCTCCACAGAGAAGGCCGTGAATGAAGAGAACAGCAGCCAAGCGTCGGCGCTCTCGAATATTCGGGGGAGTGTCGGTCGCCGTGCTTGGCTACACTCTTCTTCCCGCGTTCGTGGCCTCAGCGGCGATCTTCACGGCCACGATCGTGAACATCACGAATACGTTTTCGAGCGGCAACATTGTCATGTCCGCGACCACGCCGACCTCGGTCGTCTGCACGCCCGCGACCGGATCGATTAGCAACACCAACGCCACCACGTGTTCGGGGGATCCGTACCCCACCGCGGCTCTCACGACGACGGCGTCCAGTGCGGTCAGTACGCTGAGCGCGACGGGATCACTGAGTAGTGCCAACGCGGTGTTGACGTCACCGGGCTGTGGCGTGCAGTACTTCAATGAAGGGGTGAACCACAACTACGGACTGCCTTTCTACGGCGTGTCCTACGGGGCCGCGATGTCCAAGTTCTCTTCGACGGCGGCGGCGTTTGACGGTTCGACCGGTGAGCTCGAGACCTACACCCAGGAGACGGCGCCGGCGGGCTTCACCTTCACTGGATGGTTCAATACCACCCACGCGTACGGCACGTTGATCGCGTTTTCCAATGACGAGAACACCACACTCACCGTTGATAACGACCGCAGTCTTTGGATCGATTCCGCCGGCAAACTGGTCTGGGCGACCGCGACGAGCGCGACCGCGATGACCGAGTTGACCAGCACCTCGGTCGTCGACAACGGCGCCTGGAACTTCTTTGCGGTCACCATTGGCACCACGTCAGGCGACCAGCTCTACGTGAACGGCACCTTGCAGGCGTCGAGTGCGGGAGTCACCGCCGCCTATAACTACAACGGCTACTGGCACATTGGATGGGGCTCGGAACTCGACGGGACGCCGAACTGGGCCGACAAACCGACGTCAGCGTACTTCAATGGTTCGCTCAACGGCTTGGCCATCTTCGGCTCGCAGTTGACGAGCGCCAAGATTTCGACACTCAACGGCGAGACCACCCAGGCCACCTACGACAGCCAGGTGAGCGCCGATGTCGATGCGTTCTATTGGCCACTCGACGACACGGGCGCGACGGCCTTCACGGGCGCGCTGCCTACACTGACGGCCCCCACCCAGACGTTCGCTGACGTCTCGGGCAACGCCAATACTGGCAATGCGGAGGGCACGGTCACGGCCGGCGCGACGGGACCGACGACGCTGGGAGGCTACGCGATCTCCCAGACGGGCGCGACGGGCTCGGACGTCTACACGACCAATACTTTTGCGAATCCGGCGCAGTTCAGTGTCTCGGGATGGTTCAAGACCTCCACGGCGGGATCCATCATGGGTGCTAGCAACGTGCAAAAGGACACTACGCCGACGTCCTGGGACCGGGTACTGTTCATCGACGCCGCTGGCAATCTCGTGTTCGGTGCTGGTTCAGCGCTGACGGAGGCCATTTCGCCGAGTGTCGAGGACAACGGTGCCTGGCACTTCGTCGTGGCGTCCTACGGCCCGGCGGGGGAGGAGCTCTTCGTTGACGGCGCCCTCGTGGCCACGCAGTCTTCAGTCACCGCGGGCCAGGCGTACACCTACTATTGGCACCTCGGTTACGCCTATACGACCTCCTGGCCGAACTACACCACTGCCTACAACCTGAACGGCAGTCTGGCCCAGGTGGCGCTCTTCAACACCCAGCTATCGTCGGCCCAGGTCTCGACCCTCTACGGGGCGACTAGCCCCTCGGACGAGGAGGGGAGAGTGCTCGCGCTAAGCCCCGTGTCGTACTGGCCGCTGCAGGATACGACGGTCTCGCCCGCGTGCCCGCTGATCGAAGTGACCGTCCAGACGGTGGCCGGTTCGACGACCACTTGCGTCGCTCCCGCCGGGGCTGGTGCGTGCGCTGCGCCCACGGCCACGGTGCTCGCGAGCACGATCGCGACCCGGCACATGACCGGGCCTGCGGTGGGTATACCGGTGACCGTGACCATCGCCATGAAGGTTGCCTCGACGCCGGCGGCCGGGGTAGCGGGCCTGCACGTACTGTTGCCGCTCGTCTTCTACGAGGCTAACTCCACGTTCTCGGCGCAACTCTCGTATCCGTCGGGCGTGATCATCCTGTGAGCGCCCCCATGATGGCCTCGCCGCAGGCGACGGATTTGAACTTCGGTCCGACGAGGCGGATTCGAAGAGTCGCTCGCCGCGCGGAGAAGAAGAACGAACACCCGCACGCTCGAGTTCCCTGGGAACTACGAGTGTTGTTCACTTTGATCGCACTGGCGGTGCTCGCGCAGGTGGGTTGGATCGTCAGTGGGGGGTCGCTGTATCGCATCGACAGTTCCTCGATGTGTCCCCAGGTATGCGTGGGGGCGCTCGTCATCGACCGACCTCTCTCGTCGGGCGAGACGTTGCACAAGGGCGAGACCGTCACGTTCATCCCGCCCGGTTTCAGCGTGCCCTACACGCACCGCGTGGTCAAGGTCTTTGCCAACGGCACGTTCCAGACCAAGGGTGACGCGGCCAACATCGTCGACCCCTGGCTCGTCGCACCCTCAGAGTTAAAGGGCGTGACCGTGGCGACGGTCTGGGGACTGGGCTGGCTTAGCTCGGCGTTGCCGTTCCTTGCAGCCGGTATGGCGATCATCTTGTTGTTTCGCCGATCGTTCGACGTGCGGGTGCGACGAGCGTTTGATCGCCTGATGGTGGTGATCATGGTCGTCGTGCCCATATGGCTGCTCAAACCACTCATCCGCGCCACGGTCGTCCAGACGACGTCGCTGAAGAACAACTTAGAGCGCCTCACGATCGTGAACACCGGACTCTTGCCCTCACAGTTTCGCGCGACCGAGGGACAATTCAAGGACTTCGTCGCCTCGGGTCAACGCATCATCCTCACGGGTCGGATCGGTTCAGATGGGCAAGTCGCCGTCAAGCAGTTCGTCTCCTTCCACTGGTTGGGCTGGACGATCGTCGCGCTCGTGATTGCGTCACCCTTGCTGATCTTCCTGTTTCAACTTCCCAAGCAGCGCCGTCTAGCTGTCCAATACTTGGGACCGACACTCGCCGAGCGTCTCGCCAAGGAGTATCCCGAGGAGGTCTTGGCTGCCGCCTTCGCACGCGTGAGTGGCGCCCAGGGCGCACACGAGGTGCCACGCGTCCCGTCGCTGGCGCCCAGTGGACCCCCTCGGGCGCTCAACGCCGATCTGGGATCGTTCGTGGGGGAGTCGCCGGTCCAGCCCGCGAACACCGCCGACCACTTACCTAGCAGCGAGGTCGAACGCCCGCTCGAATCGAAAAAGCCGAAGAAGAAAAAGAAGAAAAAGAAAAGCAAGCAAAAGAAGAATGTCCACAAGCGAAACAACGAGGATCTCACGTGAACCGGTGGGCAAGGTACTGGGCGAGTTTTAAAAGCGAAGTCGGGGGAGGTGTTGGTGGTTCGTCACTTCCCCGCCTGCGTGACACCCATGTCTTCATATTGCGACACGCCGCGCGCCCCGACGTGGCCATGAACGTACGGCACCGGTTTGGTTCACTTGGAGCAGGTACGAGTCGCCTACGCGCACCTGAGGTACCCGTAGGCGACTCGGCGAGCGACGTCTCGGATGCTTCGCTGCAAATCGTCATCACGCACCGGGGAAGGTGGAGGCGAGGGCACGGTCGACGGACTCGGCCGAACGGTTCCTCGGGGTCCCTAGGGCTTACTTTACATAACGTACATTATCGGCGTAGGTTGTGCAAAACTCGCGCTATACTTGAATTCATGCGAAAGGTTCTGTGTGCTGCGTTGTTGGTAGCCGCCACCGCGGGGTTGATCGCCCTGCCGGCTGGTGCGGACACGACGCCGGGCAATGGCGGTTCCTTGGGCACGACCTTGTTCTACGACTACAGCGACAACAGCACGCCTCCTTCGGCGGGCAACGGCGTCTTTAACATCATCGTCGACGTCCTGCCGGCGAACGTCGGTGGCCTCGTACGCATGGTGGCGGTCGCGCCGGCGAACGCCAACGAACCGAACCTCGTGTGCGCCTACCAGACGATATCGAAGTACAGCCAGGTGGAGTGCGCCTTTAACTTCACGGCGAGTGGCGTGTGGACCATCAAGGCCGACTACGTCGACTCGAACAAAGATCCGGTGAGCGCGATGGCTACGGCCAACCTACGCGTCGGTAACTAGTTGTCCCTTTCCCAGCCGCACCAGTATCGGGTGCTCTGGGGCGATTTCACCAAGGGACTCGAACAAGAGATTGTCGTGGCCTTTGACGTCGACGAAGCGCTCGTACTCGCCTACGAACGTCGTCCGGAGTTGCCTCGCCCGCGCACTGCTTTTCTGGTCGCCAGCGGCCACCTACACTTCGCTCCGTGAACTCACTCTTTGACGTCCAGGGCAAGGTCGTGCTCGTGACGGGCGGGAGTCGCGGCATTGGCGAGATGATTGCGCGTGGGTTCGTCGACGCCGGCGCGAAGGTTTACATCTCGTCGCGCAAAGCCGACGTGGGCGACGCGCTCGCGAACGAGCTCAGTGCCCACGGGACGTGCGTCTCGCTCCCTGCGGACCTGTCCAGTGAGGACGAGTGTCGTCGACTCGCCAACGAGCTGGCCTCGCGCGAGGATCACCTTGACGTGCTCGTGAACAACGCGGGCGCGACGTGGGGTGCACCGATGGCGGAGTACGACGAGAAGGCCTTTGAACGCGTGCTCGCACTGAACGTGAAGGGCGTCTTTCATTTGACCAAGTATCTGCGTCCCCTGCTCGAAGCGTCCGCGAGTGCCGAAGAGCCTTCGCGGGTCATCAACATCGGTTCCATCGACGCCATCCACGTGCCATCGCTCGAGACCTACGCGTACTCCGCCTCGAAGGCCGCGGTGCATCAATTGACGCGCCACCTGGCCAAGAACCTCGCACCCCTGGTGACCGTGAACGCGATCGCGCCCGGTCCCTTCGAATCCAAGATGATGAAGGCCACCCTCGAGGCGGCCGGCGACTGGATCGCCGCGACGGCGCCGATGAAACGTATCGGTAAACCCAGCGACATGGCCGGGGCCGCCATCTTCCTCGCGTCGCCGGCGGCGAGCTACATCACGGGCGCCATCTTGCCCGTGGACGGTGGAATCGCGACGCTCGCCTAGCCGGATTTGGGCGCGCTGCCCAGGGTCACGTGCAAGGTCAGGTGCTTGGTGCCACGTACGACCCGCAGGGTGATCACGTCGCCTGGTCTTAGTGCCGAGACCACCGAAGAGACGTCCTGAGCGCTGGTGATGGCGGTGCCGTTGATGGCCACGATGACGTCACCTTGATGCACGCCCCCCGCGGCGGCACCGGTACCGGTGATGACGCTCATCACCACCGCCCCACTGGAGACCGTGAAGCCGTACTCGGCCCGCAGCTCGGCGTTCATCGAGGTGATCTCGACCCCGATGAAGGCACCGTGGTTCACGACGCTCTCGCCCCCCTTGAGGGTCTTGAGTAGTGATTCAATCGTCGCTGCGGGAATGGCGAAGCCGATGTTCTGGGCACTAGAACCGTCCGACAGCGTGCCCGCGACCGCGGTGTTCATGCCCACGACGTCGCCCGCGCTGTCGAGGAGTGGGCCCCCGGAGTTGCCCGGGTTGATTGCCGCATCGGTCTGGATCATGTTGTCGAGGGTCTCGCTCGCGGCGGTCGTACCGGCCGTGACGGTGCGACCGAGCGCCGAGACGATTCCTGAGGTGACCGTCGGCGTGCCCGCGGCGAGGCCGAGTGCGTTACCAATGGCCACGACGGCGTCACCGACGACGAGGCCGTTGGAGTTGCCAAAGGTGACCGTGGGCAGGTTCGAGACGCCTTGGACCTTGATGAGCGCCACGTCGTCAATCGGGTTGGTACCCACGAGCACCGCCGGGATGCTCTTCGTAGAGCCGGTGCGCGTCACCGTGATCGTGCCACTCTGCACCGCGGCCGCGATGACGTGATTGTTCGTGACGACCAGTCCGTTCGACGTGATGATCATGCCAGTCCCCTGATCCTCCTGGCCGTTGCCCTTCACGTCGATCGAGACAACGGAGGGTTGGACCCGGTTGACCAGTTTGGGGATGCTCATGCCGTTGGGCAAGACAGCGGCGCCCGGCGAGTTCGTGACGGCGTTGATGGTCACGCCGTTCGAGTTCGTCGACGAGTTCGAGGCGAAGTGTCCCGCGAGTCCGCCAACGAGGGCCGCGACGAGTAAGAGTGAAATGCGCGTCGACCACGGCGCTCGACTTGAGCGAACCTGGGAGGACAGTGGCGCTGCGTCGGTCACCGGTGCGCTCGGGGGCGCCGGGACGGGAGCGGGTTGTTCGAGCTCGAGAGGCGCGGCGTTCGGTTCGTTCGAGTCAGAGGGGCCAGTCGTCACGAGGCCATGCTAGGCACCAATTCTAAAAATGGCCTAAATGTCGACAGAATGTTTGTCCGATGCCCGTGGACTAGATTGGAACCCTATGTCTCGTCGCATTGAGATCGAAATCACCAGCCTGAACGGCGAACAAGCCACGTGGCGCGCCGCGGGGGCCAAGTTGCCCAAAGGTGTACTGAACGCGTCCCTGGTGCCTGGCGGACCCGTCGTGGGCTCGGTCTATCGGGCCGACATCGAGCAGTACATGGAGGGCATCGAGATCCTCGCCGTGCTCCCGGCCAAGACCGCTTCGCCGCTCGATCCGAAGAACGAGCGCGTCGAGTTGATACCGACCGCCAAAACGGGACCCGATGTTGTGGTGACCTACGCCCCCAAGGGCCGAGGAGCCCGGCGCGACTATGACCGTGACGGCGATGCACGACGTGACAACACCAAACGTCCGGCAGGCCGTTCTGGTCCGAAGGAACGCTCGTCCTCACCGCGCCCCGAGCGCCCCGAGCGCTCTGAGCGGTCACCACGCACTGACCGGGCGCCACGCACTGAGCGAGCGCCTCGCACTGACCGGGCGCCCCGCATCGACGCCGCAAGCCCCGGCGAAGGCGCTGAGCGCGGACCACGTCCCGAGCGTCGGCCCCGGCCCGAGGGCGGCCCGCGTTCCGAACGCTCCTCTCGCCCACCGCGAACCGGTCGCCCGCCCCACGCTGTCCCGGGGACACCGCCCATGACCACGACCTATCGAAACGCGCTGCTCGCCACGTTGTCGCCCGAACAACTTCCCGTGGCCGAACAACTCCTGCGAGGCGGTATGCCCGCCGTGCGCTCAGCGGTGGCCGAGCAGAACAAGAACGCCGCGGCCCAAGGTCGGCCCACCGTGGACGCCACGACGATCGAGCGCATCGCCGAGGAACTGCTCGCGCGTACCAACCTCGCCCTGTGGAAAGACAAGGCCGCGGGCGCGATCGGCGCGGGCCGAGAGCTTCGACTACGCGACTTGCGCGCGGTTGTCACCGCCGCCAAGACGGTTTCGCTCGACGACGAAGCGAAGGTCCAGCAGAAGGAACTCCACGCGAGTCTCAGTGCTCGCCTCGAGGTCTTGCGCACGCAGTGGAACGAACGCCTCGTGGCTGCCGTGGCCTCTAAGAACGTCGCCGAGGCCTTGCGCTTGGTCGCGCGCCCCCCCGACATGTCCACGCGCGTCAGCGCCGAGATGGCCGCCCAAGTCATCGCCATCACGTCCGAAGCGCTCACCGCCGATCAAGAACCTGCGAAGTGGCAAGAGATCGTGACCTTGGCGATCGACACGTCGATCCGACGCAACGTCAAGCCCCAGGGGATCCCCAGCGACGAAGTGTCCCGGGCCCTCGCTGTTCACAATGCCGGAGCAATTCCGGAGTTCGCGAAACTTCTGGGCATGAAGGTGCCACCACCGCCACCGCCTCAGCGCAACGTGCGCCGCGCGGTTACTCGGCGCGCATCGTAAGAAGTCGCGCCTTCCAACCGAAGGCCTCGTAGAGCGACTTCGTTGCCCTATCCCCCGGCAAGGCGTACGCGTCCAACACGTCGCGTTGGGACGCGATGACGGCACTGACGAGCTCTCGCGCAACGCCGCGGCGACGATAGGCACTCTCGACGTACACCGTCTCCAAGATGCCCTCACCCACGAGGGCGAAACCCACGGGCACGTCGCCGTAGCGCGCCACGAGCAGGGCCCCGCTGCCAACCGCGTCGGCCACGAACGCGGAGATCGCGCGTTCGCCGGTGATCGTCGCGACCAGCAACGCACCTCCTCGGTGCCTGATCGCGGCGTTAATCGCGCCTTCTAGGAGTGCTTCAAGCGAACGTGATGACGCGCGCGCCACCTCGACAATGAGAGGGCTTTCGCGCGTGGGCCAAGCGTCGATGCTGGCTCCTAAACGCAGTCTCGACAGAGCATTTTCGAACGGTCGGCGAGTTGGGTCGTCTTCTTCAACAGGCGGCACGACGCGCAGCGGAACTCGTCGTCCTGTTTGGGCAAAATGGTCTCGGCGGGATCGACCAGTGGATCGATCTCTCCGGGCGCTTCGTCATCTTCCTCGGGCGTGCTTGAGCGACGGATGGTCTCAGCGAGCACTTCGTCCAGGGCAAGTTCGACGTCGGCGTCATCGGCCACGTCATCGTCGTCGGGAATCGCCACCTCGACGACGACCTCGTCCTCGACGTCGGGAATCTCGACGTCGAGGGCCTCTTCGACGTCATCAACCTCTTCGAGGTCTTCTTCCCCGACTATTTCTTCGTCAAAACCCTCAGCGAGTTCCTCTTCATCGAATACTTCTTCTGTGTCGCCATCACTAGACATAAAGTTCCTTCTCTGTAGCGCTGGCAGTGTAGAGCCTTTTCAGGGTCCCGCGCGGCCCTTCAGTATAAAGAATTCATAACGAACCGAAACTCTAGCGATTTTTGCGGTTTCTTTCGGCGGTGCGCTCGGATTCCAGGCGTTCGAGGTCCGTATCCGAATTATCGATATACGTCATCGCTCCAGCAATTGCTCGGTGACCGGCTTGTTCTTCGATTAGACGGGCCATTTTGTGGGCGACTCGCCGGTAACTCGGATGCCCCTGGGGACCCGAACGAAGTTCGATGAGGTGCATCGCCTCGCGCGCGTTCATTTGCATCTCGTAGCGGATCCGAAACGCGAGCGCTACGCAGTACTGGCTCTGCTCGGGAAAATCGTCGCGCATGTCGGTGAACAACTCCGCTGAACGCTCCAATGATTCTTCGAAACGTTCTGCGAGACCCGCCTCGCGCACGACCTCGGGCACGTCATAGCCCAATTCGACGGTGAGCGGCTGCCATTCGATGCTGAGCAACCGGTGGCGCTGCAGGTCACGAAAAGCGCCGTAATCGGTCACGAGTTCGAAACGGTACTCGGTGGCCTCGAAGGCCCGCCCGGGACGATGCCGCCGATTGGCTCGCTCTCCGACGTAGGTGGCGAACAAGCGAGCCCTTTCGTCGGGTCCGAGCAGCGCGACGGCCTTGACGACGTCGTCGTGTGAAACGGTCGAATTGGCGAAGACGATCGCCTCGAGGACGCGCTCCTCGCCGTCTGGATCGAAGTCGACCAGTCGAACGCTCTCAATCGGCTCATCGACGTGGTGCTCGAACATTGACGCGACCAGTTCACGCGTCGCCCCTTTGGTGGCACGCAGATAGTCGGTCCAGGCGACGCCGCGCTCGGGTACGTCGAGGCGTTTGAGGAATGAGGGAATAACCTTGCGCAGCTCTTCTATCATCAGGCCCGCGTACTCGCGCACTTCGGGCAGTGAGTGGGCTCGCATGCGCAACAACAGTGCCTCGTACGCCTGACCCGAGGCGTAGATGCCGAGATTCGAGAGCGCACTCGCGGGCAAGAGTCCACGCACGGCGTCGAGCGCTTTGGCCCGTATCGCCGTACGGTAGACGAAGTCGGTGTCCTCGGGCGTCTTAGGGAACTTCTTGGTCAGAAATTCAGTGAGCACGGGCAGCATCTCGGCGTAGGTGTCGAACATGCGATCCATCTCACCTACGTAGCGTGCGCCGAATCGTGACTCGAGTACGTCATGATCGCGATAGAAACGATAGTGCCCGTTTCCGAGTCGCTTGTCGTAGCCGAGATACCGTGTGGACTGCTCGAGGTAACTCATGAGCCGACCCCACTCGAGCACCTTGGTCAAGATGTTGCTCGCTTGTTCACAGGCCAGGTGGACGCCGCCGAGTTGGGCGACCGAGTCGTCGCCGTACTCGAAGAAGATCTTCTGGTAGAGGTCGTCCGCGCGCGCGAGCCCGATCGTTGCGTCGATGGTCACGTCGCCCGCGAGGTCGAGGTCACCGACGAACTCGTCGAGAAAGAGTCGGCGCAGACTCTTCGACGACCTCGAGTACCGGGCGAAGAGTGCTCCTTTGACGACCTCGGGCAAGTTGACCAAGGCGAAGACCGGGCCCTCTAGATTCGTGAAGTAGCGCCGCAGGACCGCCGTTTCGGCGTCCGTGAACTGTTCAACGACGTAGGGATGCATGGAGTAACGAGACTAGGGGGCAAATCAACCGTGCGGGTGGACGCTTGACGCGCCCGCCACCACACTACGCAGTACTGCGTCGCGGGCCTCCTGGGCCGCCTCGGCGATGCCGGACGAGCCCATTCGCGCCAACTGCTCGCACAGGTCGGCCACTTGTTTGGCGTTCCTCACGAAGTCGCCCGGCGAGGTCTGGCCCACCTCCACGTCGGCGACGTCGAGCACGGTGCCGAGCGACGCTCCCCTCGCCCAGGCGGCGATGGTCGTGGCGAACTTGGCGTCAGGTTCCTTGGCGTGGGGGACGCCGTAGCGGTCCTCCACCTCGCTGATCGTCGCGGCCAGAATGCGAATCTCGTGGGTGCGTTCGGCGATGTCGACCCGTCGCACTTGACCGAGACGGTCGTTGAGCGATTTCTTCTTCTTGGTCGTTACCTGTCTTGCGGCGTTCAAGGTCCTCGACGCTCGCTTGGATTCATACGCAAAGCACGACAGGACGCCGGCGAGTTGTGGCGCCTCGAGCCCCTCGAATACTCCAGCGGTAATCGACTCGGCGATCAGCAAGTCGCACTCGTGGTAGATCGATCGCAAAAGCTGGCCCTGGTTGTTGAGCGACCAATCCGACGCGTAGCCGAGTTCCTCGAGCACCCGGTGTCGCGCGACCATCTGGTCTCCCAGCGGACGTTTGATGCCGCTTGGACGATGGTCGGTCTCGAACTGGGCGAAGGAACGTTGCACGACCTCGAGGGCAGTCTCGAACTCGAAGTGGTTGATCAGGTTCGCGGTGAAGTTATACGTGGGTCGAAAAGATGAATGTAGATCCGACGGCGGTGCGAGAGCGACACGTCCGACATCCGACAAGGCCACTTCGTTGGCGAAACAGACAATGGCGTGTCCCTCATCGTCGAGTCCCCGACGCCCTGCTCGACCGGTCATCTGCGAGAATTCACCGCTCGTAAGGAACTTACGGCCGGCGTCGGAGAACTTGGAGAACTTCTCCAAGGCCACCGAACGAGCGGGCATGTTCACACCCAACGCCAGTGTCTCGGTGGCGAAGACCACCGCGAGGAGGTTTCGCTCGAAGCAGACCTCGACGATCTCACGGAACGCGGGCACCATCCCCGCATGGTGCATGGCGAGGCCACGTCGCAGGCAATCAATGAAATCCTCGTACTCGAGGGCTTGTAGGTCGTCGTGGGAGAAGCCCATGAGTCGCGACTCGGCGATGATCTCGATCTCGCGGCGTTCCTCGGGCGAAGTGAAGAGTAAACCGTCGCGACGACACTGGTGGACCGCGTCGTCGCACGCTGCGCGCGAGAAGATGAAGACGATCACTGGCAAGAGGTCGTCGCGCTCGAGGGCCAGCAAGAGTTCGCTACGACGGGGCGAGCGGAACGGCGGTGGTGGTGCACTGGACTTGGGCCCCTTCCATTTCGGACCCGGCCTAAAGCGCCGCGTTGCTTTCATGACGTTGTCAATTCGACGTGCTTCGTTTGAGAGCTTGACGCCGTCAAGCAAGTCGACGATGTCCGCCATGGGCTGGCCGCGACGCACGATGGCGAGGTGGTTGTGCAGTTGAATAGGTCGGGTCTGCTCAATGACGACGCTCGTGGGACCACGAACCTCCTCGAACCAGTCGCCCAGGAAGCGCGCGTTCCCGATGGTGGCCGACAGAGCCACGAAGCGCACCGCGGAGGGAGTGAGGATAAGTACTTCTTCCCACACCCCGCCCCGAAACGGATCTTGGAGGTAGTGGACTTCATCGAGCACGACGAGCCCTAATAATCGCAATTGGTCCGACTCGGTGAGCAGCATGTTGCGCAAGACCTCAGTGGTCATCACGATCACGTCGGCGTTGCGGTTCACCGAGGTATCCCCCGTCAGCAGTCCCACGCGCTCGTCGCCGTAGAGTTCACACAGCTCTTTGTATTTCTGGTTCGACAGGGCCTTGAGGGGCGTCGTGTAGAAAGCTCGCTCGCCTCGTTCGAGAATTCGACCGATGGCGTAATTCGCGACGAGCGTCTTACCCGAACCCGTCGGTGCACTGACGAGGACATTGACGTTCTGCTCAACGGCGTCAATGGCCTCAAGTTGGAACGCGTCCAGACCAAAACCAAGTGCATCGACGAAAGTGTTGCGGTAGTCGGTCGGGATCACTTCTTCAGCAACTTGCCCACACCTATGGCCATGAAGTAGAACACCGCCAGGGGTATCGCGAGCGCGAGCATCGAAAACGGGTCACTGCTGGGCGTGATGATGGCCGAGAACACCGTGATGGTTATCAGTGCGTAGCGCCAACCGCGTAGCAACGTCTTTGGCGTCACTAGTCCGGCCAATTCGAGAGCGACCAGCACCACCGGGAACTCAAAGGTAAGGCCGAAGATCACCATCATCAACACGAACAGGCTGAGGTATTGGTTGGGGTTGTATTCGTTGATCAGCGTGTGACCGCCAATGGATTCGAGCCAGGCAATTGCGCGGGTAAAGATGAAGTACGCCAGTACGACGCCCCCGCAAAAGAACGTCAGCGACGAGAGCACGAAGGGCAACGCATAGCGGCGCTCTCGAGCCTTGAGTCCCGGCGTGATGAAACGCCAGGTCTCCCAGAGCAGGATCGGTAGTGAGATGATGAAGCCACCGAAGAAGCCGATTTTGATGCGTAGCGTCAATCCATCCAGCGGATTAGTCGCCAGGAAGACGCAATGCTTGGGTGTGGCCCGACAATACGGCTCTTGCAACACGTGAAGGATTTGCGGATAGAACACGAACGCCACTGTGCCGAACACCAGTAGCGCCGCGGTACAAATCATGAAGCGCAGGCGGGCTTCGGCCAGGTGTTCGGCCAATGTCATACCAGTCGCTGCTTTACGGAATTTGGACACGCTCGGCCTAGTTCAGCGAGGGGTCGGGCGGAAGAACGACATCGGTCAGAGGTCTGGGGGTCGATGGTGGAACGGCCTTGGGGACGATGATCGGTGCGTCGGTTGGTGCGTCGGTTGGTGTCTCGGTTGAAGTTTCGGTTGATGCGTCAGTCCGAGTGCCGGAGGCTGCATCGAAATTCGCCGTGGCTGCCTCGTTCTCTTCTTTCAGATCCACCCGGTCGGCGAGCTGATTCAGCAGATGTACGGGGCTACGCGCGATGCGCGCGAGGTCGGTCGCGTTCGGAAGATCCGGGATGGCTTGACGAACTTCGGTCTCCACCCGTTCTTGAAGTCGCTTGAGGGCCCGCCAACTCGAACCCAACTTGTGGGCCACCTCGGGAAGCTTGTCCGGACCGAGGAGCAAGAGCACCACCGCCACGATGAACATTATTTTTACGGGACTCAAACTGAACACGCCCCCATTGTAGGGGGCGACTAGGCGACTCCCTAGAGGAAACCGAACCTCGAAAGGGGCCAGATCCGCACGAACGCACGCCCTACGATGGCCGATCGTGCCACGGTCCCCCAGTACCGGCTGTCACAGGAGTTGCTCCGATTGTCTCCCATCATGAAGAAATGATTAGCGGGGATCTTGTAGGGGTGATACAGGTTGAAGGGTCCCTTTACTGGGCTCGCGGCCGGGTAGGTGATTCCTTGGTTGGACGCAATCAACCACGTTTCGTGAATTTCTTTGCCGTCAATGTAGACGTGTCCCGTTTTTGATAGTGAAATCGTCTCGCCTGGCAACCCGATCACGCGCTTGACGAAGTCAGTGGGGTCATTATCACTGCACGCGACAAACGCCGCCGGTGGGGCCTTAAAGACCAGGATGTCACCGCGATGGATTGAGCCGAAGTCCAGACTTAGTTTGGAGACCATTATGCGGTCACCAATCTCGAACGTGGGCGCCATGGATAACGACGGGACACGGAACGTCTGCATCACGTAGGCGCGCATGAGGAATGAGACCAGAACTGCGACGACGACGATGGCCCCCCACTCGATCAGACCCCGACGTCGTGAGTGAGGTTTGCGGTGCGCATTTTCCGAAGTCGTCGATTCCTCGGGAGGGGCGACGTCGCTCACGGGTTCGCCGATAATCTCTTTAGGCACTTAGCAAGGCTAGTCGACCTAACCGTGGCGCTCGAGGGAGCTCAGCAGTTTCTGGAAACGTTCGTCGTTGCTCTTGAAGGGGTCCTTTAACAATACGGTCCGCTGCATCTCGTCGTTCAACTTCAGGTGGACCCAATCGACGGTGTAATCGCGACGCCACTCCTTGGCCGCCTTGATGAAGTTCCCACGCATGTGCGCACGGGTTGTGGCGGGTGGCACGTGCGAAGCGACGTTGATGTCTTCATCGCTCACGATGCGTGCGAAATGTCCCCTCGCCTGTCGTCGGTAGTAGAGACCGCGCTGCAGGTCGGTGTCATGATAGAGGAGGTCTACCAAGGCGATCTTCGGGTCGCTCAATTCAATGCCGCTTCGTTCTCGTTCACGTTCGATTATTTGCAGCTTGGCGATCCAGTCCACCCGATCACTGAGGCCCATAGGATCACTGCGGTATTGCTCGATGACCTCTCGCCACAACCTCACCGCGTTCACCTGGTCTTCGGGCACCTCGCGATTGCGGATGAAGAGTTCTGCGCGTTCGCAGAGGTCTTCTTGGATCTCGAGGGCGGTCATGTCGCGCCCGCTGAGGAGTCGAACCGGCTCCTTGCTCCAGAGGTCGTAGGAGATGTCGCGCAGTGCGTTGATGGGCGACGCCATGTTGAAATCGCGCAAGACCGTGTTCTTGTCCTCGATCATCGCCAGGACCACGGACGCGGTGCCAAGTTTCAAGTACGTCGCGAATTCACTCATGTTCGAGTCGCCCACGATCACGTGAAGGCGGCGATACTTCTCGGGGTCGGCGTGTGGCTCGTCACGGGTGTTGATGATCGGACGACTGCGCGTGGTCGCCGACGAGATGGCTTCCCAGATATGCTCGGCGCGCTGGCTCATTGAGTACGTGGTGCCTTTGGCGTTCGTCACCACCTTGCCCGCGCCGGTGAAGATCTGGCGACTGATCAAGTAGGGAATGAAGACCTGCTCGAGCCGAGAGAGGTCCTCGATGCGCTCGATGCAGTAGTTCTCGTGGCAACCGTAGGAATTGCCCGTCGAGTCAGTGTTGTTCTTGAACAGGAAGATCTCACCGCGGATACCTTCGTCGGCGAGTTGACCCTGGGCGTAATCGACGAGTTCACGAAGGATCGCCTCGCCCGCCTTGTCTTGGGCCACGGCGTCGACGAGGGTGTCGCACTCGGCCGTCGCGTATTCGGGGTGACTGCCGACGTCGAGGTACAAGCGACTGCCGTTCTCCAAGAACACGTTGCTCGAGCGGCCCCAGGCCACCACTTTTCGAAAGAGAAAGCGAGAAACCTCGTCGGGACTCAGGCGTCGCTGACCACGCAACGAAAAAGTGATGCCGTATTCGGTTTCGATTCCGTAGATTCTGCGCAGCATGGTCTCACCGTTGCTGATCGCTCAGCGCAGGAGCTCGCTGACTTGATCATCACTGAGCCGCAAGAAGGTACGTCGTGCACCTCGGTCCTCGAGGATGCCGACCTCGAGCTCGGGGGTGGCGATCGTGCGCTCAGGTCCCGCGAGCGCGTCCACCGCGTTCCTCAAGGTCTCGCGAAGCGGATGAATGACCTCTTCGGTGGCGGCGAATCGACTGCGGATCGTTTCGGCGTCACCACCGAGAACGGCGAAGCGCGATTCATCCGAGATAGTGCCTTCGTAGGCGATTCGGTAGAGCTTGGTGGGACGGATCTTGTTACCGAGTTGAGCGACGAGAATTTCCACTTCGAGGGGCTTCTGACCTTCGGTGAACATGTCACCCAAGTGCTGGGCGTAATAATTGGCGAGAGCCCGAGCGTCGACGTCCTCGCGCGAATAGGTGAAGCCAGTGCCGTCGGCCCAGCGAATGCCCGCCTCACGGAGTCGGTCGAACTCGTTGTACTTGCCCACTCCCGCGAAGGCGATGCGGTCGTAGATCTCGGAGATCTTATTCAGTGACGCCGAAGGGTTTTCGGCGACCAAGAGCACGCCGACGTCGTACAACGCAGCGACCAGTGAACGACCTCGGGCGATACCCTTCTGGGCGAATTCGGCGCGGTCCTTGGTGAGTTGCTCAGGCGAGACGTAGAAGTAATTGCTCATCGCAGCGTGCCGCCGGCGACACCGCCCGATTGGGTCCGACGCTCGTTGATCGCGCGAAAGCGCGCGGCGACGTCGTCGTTGTCGAGTTCTTGGAAGCCTTCACTAGTGATGGTCACCATCATCGGATAGATATTGCGCACGAAGTCAGGGCCGCCGGTCGACGGATCGTTGTCGCCGGCTTCGTAGAGGGCCAGGGCGCCAAGCTCCAGCGCGGCTTCGCGGTCCAGGTCGGTGCGAAAACCGAGTCGCAGGGCACTTTCGGCAAATGGCGTGCCCGAGCCAATCGTCGCGAAGTCGAAGCGCTCGTAACAACCGCCCGCGCCGTCGTACTCGAAGATGCGCCCGACCTGGTGACTTGGGTCCCAGCCCGCAAGAAGAGGAATGACGATGAGCGGCGAGGAGAGGTTATTGCGTTGGACGATCGGCGAGAGGTAATTCGCCTTGCCTTCGAGGCTCAGCGCCGAGTCGGTCATCTTCTCGTAGTGCTCAAAGGAGAGTTGGGCCATGCGTATGAACTCGATGCCGCGCGCGGCGGTACCCGAGATGGCAATCGCGGTGAAGCGATCGGCTGGTTCGATCTTGCGAACGTCGCGACTGGCGATGTAATTGCCGGTCGCCTGACGGTCCCCCACCATGACGACACCTTGGTCGTAGCGCACCGCAATCACCGTCGTCGCGTGCGCTGACAGGCCGCTCGAGGCGCTTACCGCAGCATTCAGCCCGGCGGTTTGTGCGTACTGGTAAAAGGACGGCCCGGGATCACTGTGCGCGTCGTACAGCGGAAGTCCCACCTACTCGCCGCCTTTTTGCACGTAGTTGCGAACGAACTCCTCAGCGTTCTCCTCGAGGACCTCGTCGATCTCGTCCAAGAGGTCGTCAAGGTCCGCCTTCAGCTGGTCGCCCTTCGTGGCGTCAACGCTGACGTCGTGGGCCGTGTCCGTGTCGCGCTCGGTGCGCTGTTTTTGGATTCGTTCTTGTTCTGCCATACGTCTGTTCTACCTGTCTAGCGCTTGGAGAAGTTCACTCGCTGTCGAACTTACTTCCAACAAGTCCTCGGTTAGTGCCGCCGTCCCCCGTAAGGGGTCCATCATCGGCACTCGTTGGAGCGGCCCCTCGCCAAGGTCGAAAACTACCGAATCCCAGTTCGCAGCAGCAATTTGGTCGGGATACCGGGCCACGCACCGACCCCGAAAATAGGCCCTCGTCGTGCGAGGTGGGTTGTGAACTGCTTCACGAACTTCATCAAGTCGTAACAAGGTCTTCAGACCGACGCGCTGAGCGAGCGATTTCTCAGGGCGAAGATCGTGATACTGAAGATCTATGGCGCGCAATTTCGCGTCGTGCGCGTTGAGGTCGTAACGCTCCTGAATGCCGTTCACGATTCGTTGCTTCGCGACCCAGTCAACTCGATCCGCCACCGCCGCGGGGTCGTCGCGCACCCCATCGAGCATCTCTCGCCATTCGCGAAGCACCTGGGCCACTTCATCCTCGTCGCCCACGGCTTGGCCATCCGACTTCTTCGCGTAGGTACTTGCGAGTTCCCACAATTGGTCTTGAAGGTCCCACGCGCTCTGCCAGCGGTTGTCCTCACAGATCTCTACGGCCCGAAGCGAAGTGTCGAGCGAATAGGCGCGCACCGCTCGCACCGGGTGGCGCGGCGCGCTGGGAAAAGCATCAGGCCCCTCGTCCTCGAGTGCCGCCAGCAGGAGTGCGGTGGAACCCAGTTTCACGAACGTCGCGACCTGGCTCAAGTTGGCGTCACCGATGATCACGTGCAAACGGCGAAAGCGCTCGGCGTCGCTGTGCGGCTCGTCACGCGTGTTGATGATTGGTCGCTTCAGCGTCGTCTCAAGACCTACGACTTCTTCGAAGAACTCGGCACGCTGGCTCAGTTGGAAGGGGGGGTCGGCTTCGTGGCCGTGATCGGTCTCCGCGCCCACCTTTCCGGCGCCGACGACTATTTGTCGTGAAACGAAATGCGGCACCATGGCCCTTATGACATCCGAAAAGTCGACCTCACGACTGACGAGATAATTCTCGTGCGTGCCGTAGGAGTTTCCCTTGCCGTCCGAATTGTTTTTATAGAGCGTGATCGCGTGTTCGGGCTCCAGTGTCTCGTTGGCGACGCGCAGCGCGCGACGCATCACCTCCTCGCCCGCGACGTCATACAGCGTCGCTTCTAAAGGGCTTCGACATTCGGGTGACGAGTACTCCGGGTGGGCGTGGTCCACGTAGAGACGTGCGCCGTTGGTCAACACCGTATTCGCCAGATGCGTCTCGACAATGGGAGCGAACGACGTGAGCCCCGGGAGACCGCGCGCGTCGAGCTCGGGTGTCTCGCCGTGGAAGTCCCAGTTGATGCGGGTGCGACCCTGCTGGGCGTAGGCGTTCACGATGATGCTCGAGGCGGTGATTGGATCCAGGTCGGGCCCTCCGGCGATGCCGTATTCGGTCTCGATGCCGAGGACCTTTGGAATGGCCATGGCGTTAAAGGTACTGGCCAGTGCCGACGTGCTGGATTGAGCGCCCTCCCTTGACGTCAGTCTCCTCGCGGTTAATAAGGGTACGAATGAAGATGATCCGCTCGCCCTTCTTGCCCGAGATCCGCGCCCAGTCGTCGGGGTTGGTGGTGTTGGGCAGATCCTCGTTCTCGCGGTACTCCTGGCGAATCGATTCGAAGAGGTCGTCGGTTTTCAGTCCGCGACCCTTTTCGGCGATCTCGCGCTTCACCGCCAGTTTCTTCGCGCGCCGCACGATGTTCTCGATCATCGCCCCCGATGCGAAGTCCTTGAAGTAGAGGATCTCCTTGTCACCACCCTGGTAGGTGACTTCGAGGAATCGATTCGTGTCGTCGACGCGATACATCTGGGCGACCGTGACCTCGATCATGGCGCGAATCGCCTTCTCGCGGTCCCCGCCACCGAGTTCACGCACCAGCGCCTCGTCAATCGGCAAGTCCGTGTGCAGGTAGCGCTCAAAGATCTGTGCGGCCGCTTCTGCGTTAGGACGCTCGATCTTGATCTTGACGTCGAGGCGACCCGGGCGAAGGATGGCGGGGTCGATCAGGTCTTCGCGGTTGGTCGCGCCGATCACGATGACGTCGCGCAACGATTCCACGCCGTCGATCTCGGCGAGTAACTGAGGGACGATGGTCGATTCCATGTCCGAGCTGATGCCCGTGCCGCGCGTGCGAAATAGCGAGTCCATCTCGTCAAAAAAGATGATCACCGGCACACCCTCTTCGGCCTTCTCTCGTGCGCGTTGGAAGACGAGCCGAATCTGGCGCTCGGTCTCACCGACGTACTTGTTGAGCAGTTCAGGTCCCTTGATGTTGAGAAAGTACGAGCGAACGTTACGGTTGCCCGTGAGTTCGGCCACCTTCTGGGAGAGAGAGTTGGCGACCGCCTTGGCGATGAGGGTCTTGCCACAGCCGGGCGGACCGTAGAGCAGGATCCCCTTGGGCGCGGGAAGTTCGTAGTCCTGAAAAAGGGCGCGGTGCAGGTACGGTAGCTCGACGGCGTCGGTGATCGATTCGATTTGCTCGTCGAGTCCCCCCACGTCGGCGTAACTGATATCAGGAACCTCTTCGAGTACCAGTTCTTCGGCCTCTTGACGTAACAACTTCTCTACGAGCAGGTTCGAGCGCAGGTCGAGCAAGAGGGCGTCACCGCTGCGCAACTTTATGTCGCGAAGTGCGTCGGCCAGTTCCACGACACGCTCTTCGTCGGCGCGCGCGTAGACGAGCACCCGGCGCTCGTCGATGACTTCCTTCACGGTGACGACCTCACCCTGACCGTCGGAGTCACGCACACCAATGACGCTGAAGGACTCGTTCAGTACGACTTCGTTGCCGCGTTGAATCTGGCCTGGATCGAGCCCGGGGTGCAGGGCGACTCGCATCTTTCGACCCGACGCGAAGATGTCGACCGACCCGTCGTCGTTGAAATCTATGAACGTGCCGTAGACCGCGGGAGGCTGGGTCAGCTTCTCGACCTCCTCGCGCAGCGCGGCGATCTGGTCACGCGTCTGCTGGATCGTGATGGTCAGTTTCTCGTTGCTCGAGCGCGTCTGGGCGAGTTGTCCACGAGCCTCGAGGAGCTTCTCCTCGAGCATTTCGATGCGACGGTTGGCCTGATCAACGTCACTCAGCGTGAAATCGCCGGGCGCGTTGACCACTATCTGGTCGTCATCGTCCGCGGGCTGACTGAATCGCTCGTTACGGTCCATACGTTTACCCTAGGTGAGGTAAGAGGCGGAACCGCAATCCCAATGTTAATTTCAGCCGCTAAAGTGGCAGTTCGGGAGCAGCCACGGAGGGCACAGTAATGAAGGTGTGGATCGACCAGGACTTGTGCACTGGTGACGGACTTTGCGAAGAAATCTGCCCTTCGGTCTTCACGCTGCTCGACGACGGACTCGCCTACGTCAAGGATGGCGTAATCGTTAAGAGCTCGCCCGGCGGCGCTGAAGGCCTCGCCGTGGTGCCCGCAGGCATGGAAGACGCCGTGACCGAGGCCTCTGAGGAGTGCCCCGGCGAGTGTATCTTCATCGAGAACGACTAATGGGACTCGGGCAGTTCGACGCGCCGCACTAGGCGCCGCGCAGAGGTCAGAAAGCCGGTATGGGCCACCATGCGGTGATCCGGGCGAACGGAACGCCCGTCGATATGCCAGGTACGCCGCAGGATTTCCACGGTCTCCTCGAGCCCGAATGAATGCTGTCGCAACGTCTCGCGCAGCAACTGTGTTTGATTAATTGTTGGCAAATACGCGAGAAGGATGCCGCCTGGTCGCAGGGCGCTCTCGGCGTGCTTGACGACGTCCCAGGGTTCGGGCATGTCGAGCACGATCCGGTCGAATCCCTCGTGTTCAATGCCCTGGGTGACGTCGCGAATCTGGACGTCGTAGGCCACGTCAGGTCCGAGCATCTCGTAGACGTTCTTCTTGGCGTGCTCGGCGAAGTCCTCGCGAATCTCGTAACCGGTGATCACGGCCCCCGCGCGCAGCATCGTCATCGACAGCGCACCCGATCCCACGCCCGCCTCGAGCACACGCATGCCGGGCCCGATGTCGGCCTGCATGAGAATCGTGCCGAGGTCCTTGGGGTAGATCACCTGCGCGCCGCGCGGCATCTTGAGCACGACGTCCGCGAGTGTCGGTCGAAGCACCAAGAAACTGCGTTCGGTGTTGCCCTTGATGAGCGAACCCTCTGGCGCGCCGATGACGTCATCGTGCTGGATGATGCCCGCGTGCGTATGAAAGGCTGCGCCCTCTCGCAGTGTGATGAGGTAGTGGCGGTCTTTGGCGTCAATGAGCATCACGCGTTCGCCTACTGCCAAATACTCGTTGTTCACGCACGGCCCCGTTTGACGTGCGCTGCCTTGGCCGCGCGGGCGTCGACAAAGCGAAAGAGCAGCAGCGCCCCGGCCATCGAGAACCACGTGGGTGACTTCTGAATCATGCCTCTCACTATCGACGACGCGATGGCGAAGCGCAGTAACCGGCGAAGCATCAACTCGCGCGGTTCTTGCGGGCGCGACGGGCTTTTCGGCCCTTGCGCCCTCGTAGCCATCCCCACGCGTAGCCGGTGAAGAGCCCTCCGAATCCCGCGGCGGCCCCACTCGCTTTTTGGCCCTTCATCGACCTGGTCGCGGTGAGTTCACTGGGGATGAGCGCACGAATCGAACGCTCGAGCTCTCGTCGCGTTTCGGAGTTGGTCACTTCGTTGCCTTGAGACGGCGCTTCGCCCCACCACTCACGACCCGCCAGGTGGTCAGGGCGATGATCAGGCCGGCGAGCACCGCGATGATGAGATACGGCAGCCACGACAGGCTGCCGTCGAGCACACGGAACTGCTCCTGGAGCAATCGCAGGGCACCAAACAGCATGAGGCTCGCCCCCAGGCCCACGCACAAGCTGCCGAGAGCACCGAACAACACGAAACGTCCGAGTTCCTTGAGGGGCTGGACCGTTTCTTCCTTCAGGTAGCGAAGAAACAGGGTTCGAATGTCGCGCAGATCACCCTTGATACTCGCTCCGCGCAAGAGCTTGCGCCAGGTGGGGGTCTTCATGACAACAGCCTACTCAGCGCGTTCTCGAATCAGGTACGAAGAGCTTGCGGTGGCGACTAGTTGTCCGGTGGCGTTGACGATCTTGGCCTCGACGAACGAGATGACGCTGCCGGGTTTCAACACGGTCGCCGTGCAGGTGAGGACGTCGCCCGCCGACGCCGGACGTAGGAACGACACCTTCATCTCGGTGTTGGCCACGGCGACCTTACGCTCACCCACCATGGTGACTGCCGAGGCACCCATCGCTGAATCCAGCATGGCGGCGAGGAATCCCCCCTGGACGATGCCCGCGGGATTGAGGAAGCGTTCGTCGGCGCGCATCGACCAGACCGTCACGCCGCGAACCGACTTATCGACGCACGAAAGACCCAGGGTTAAGTCGCAGTTTGGAGGTATCTGCACGGCCACCATCGCAGGCTACCGGTCTCGCCGTGTCCGCTCTGGTCCCCTCCCAGTCACTACTCTCGTAGCCATGGTCGATGCGTTGTTCCCGGGTGCGAGCGAACTCGAAGGCCGAGCGATCCGAGAGATTTCGGCCCTGGCGATGGACGCACCCGCCGCGGCCAAGTCCGGTCACAGCGGCACGGCGATGGCCCTGGCCCCACTCGGAGTAATGCTCTTTGCAAGAATAATGCGCCACGATCCCACCGACGACCGTTGGAGCGACCGTGACCGGTTCATCTTGAGCAACGGTCACGCGTCGATGTTGCAGTACGGGTTGGCGCACGTCTTCGGCTACGACTTGAGCATCGAGGACATTCGGGCGTTTCGCCAACCTCATTCCAAGACGCCCGGTCACCCCGAGGTCGGCGTCACGCCGACCGTCGAGGTATCGACGGGACCGCTGGGCCAAGGTATCGCCAACGGGGTTGGCATGGCTATCGCAGAACGGATGTTGCGAGCGCAGTTCGGCGAGGATCTCGTGAACCACCGCACTTGGGTCATCGCTGGCGACGGTTGCATCGAAGAAGGTGTTAGCCACGAGGCCGCGTCGCTCGCCGGTCGACTCGGGCTTGACCGGTTGACCATCTTCTATGACGACAACCACATCACTATCGACGGCCCGACTGAACTGGCCCTGCACGACGACACCGCCGCACGCTTCGCTGCGTACGGCTGGCAGGTCATTAACGTAGGTGAGCACGCGAATGATCTCGACGTCCTCGAGCAGGCCACTCGCGACGCCATCGCCGAGACACGACGACCCACGCTGATCATCGTACGCTCCCATATTGGTTTCCCCTCGCCCGTGATGATGGACACGCGAGAAGCCCACGGTTCGCCGTTCTCGGCCGAGGCGATCTCGGCCGCCAAGGCCATCCTTGGCGTGCCCGACGAGCCGTTCGTCGACGACCCCGAACTAGCCCCGCAGCTCGTCGCATCGCTCGAGGAACAGCGACGGGCCCGCGTGAACTGGGAATCGCGAGTCGCCGCCGCCGCAGCGCCGGGAGCGGCTCTGCTCGAGCAACTGAAGACCAACGGCGCCGCCACGATCACCACCTTCCCCGAACGTTTCGCCGAGGGAACCATGGTCGCCACCCGCAAGGCGATGAAGCGTGCGCTGGACAGCCTCGCTGCCCAGACGCCCGGCATCAGTTCGGGGTCGGCTGATCTCACGGACAACACCGGCGTCGAATTGGTTCATTCATCCCTGCAGAGCGCGGACAACCCTGGAGGTCGTCAGATCCATTACGGCGTCCGTGAATTCGCCATGGGCGCGACGATGGTCGGCCAGGCCCTGCACGGTGGCATCCGTCCGATCGGCTCTTCTTTCTTCGTCTTCAGCGACTACGCCCGTCCGTCAATGCGCCTGGCCGCACTCAGCCACGCGTCGGTGCTCTTCGTCTACACCCACGACTCGGTGGGCGTGGGTGAGGACGGCCCGACGCACCAACCAGTCGAGCAGTTGATGGCGCTGCGCGCGATGCCGCGCCTTCACGTGGTTCGACCGTCGGACGCCAACGAGGCCCTCGATCTCATCGCCGACTACCTGAGCGACGACCACCCACCCACCACCGCGCTGATACTTTCGCGCCAGGACGTACCGGTGCTCAGTGGTCCCGAAGCCGCCGCGTCAGTCCAAGACGCACGAAAGGGCGGTTACGTCGTGCGTGAATACGAGGACGCGGTGTTCACGCTCGTGGGTACGGGTTCAGAGGTTGCGGTGTGCCTCGAGGCCGCCGACGTGCTGGCTGGTCAGGGCATCATGGCGAGGGTCGTGGCCCTGCCGTGTTGGGCCTGCTTTGACGACCAGACCCTGGACTATCGCCAACACGTCCTGCGTCGATCGTTACCCTCGGTCTCACTCGAGGCAGGAGCAACGCTCGGCTGGACCAAATACGTAGACCAGGCGATCGGCATCGACTCATTCGGGGTGAGCGCACCCGGAGGTTACGCACTCGACTTCTTTAACATCACCGCGGCCTCGCTCGTCGAACACGTCAAGCGAGTGTTAGGAGAGAACACGTGACGAATCTGGACATCCTCTATCGCCAATTCGGACAGAGCCCCTGGATCGACAACATCCGTCGAGACTGGTTGATGGATGGTTCGCTCAAGAGCCTCGTCGACCAGGGCGTGCGCGGGGTCACGTCCAACCCCACTATCTTCGCCAAGGCCTTGGCGACGACGTCCGCGTACAACGAATTCCTGCTGAAGAACCACAAGCAGTCTCCCGAGGCGCTTTTCGAGACCCTGGCCGTATTCGACGTGCGCGACGCGTGCGCGATACTGCGAGGCGTCCACGTATCGTCACGCAAGGAGTTCCAGTCTGGTGCACGACGTTACCTCGACGGCTTCGTGTCGCTCGAAGTATCGCCGCGGCTCGCTCGTGACACGAAGGGAACGGTCGCGGCAGCCAAGCGGCTCCAGCAACGCGTCGCCAGCGATAACCTCATGGTGAAGATTCCCGCCACCAAAGAAGGACTCCCCGCGATCACTCAGGTGCTGGGCCTGGGTATCAACGTGAACGTCACGCTGATCTTCTCAGTGCAGCGCTACGCGGAGGTGCTCGACGCCTGGATGTCGGGACTGGAGCTCGCGCACAAGAACCACCGAAGGCTGGGTTCGATCGCCAGCGTCGCGTCGTTCTTCGTCTCTCGCGTCGACGCCGCCGTTGACCCAATGTTGCTCGAGGGTGATCCCCGACGCGGTACCACCGCTAACGCACAGGTCTGCGCGGCCTACAAGCTGTACGCGGACACCATTAACGAGGAGAGGGCGTTGAATTTGATCGGCGCGGGCGCTCAGGTGCAACGCCCCTTGTGGGCTTCAACTTCCACCAAGAATCCGTCGTACTTCGACCTGCTCTACGTCGACCCAATCGCTGGCAACGAGACAGTGAACACCATGCCCGACCAGACCCTCGAAGCGGTGCTCGATCACGGACGCTTCTGGTCGACCCACCTGTCGTCCTACGAATCGGTCGCCCGTGAGGCGAAGAAGTTGGAGTTCCTCCCTCCGTCGGTCTCCCTGGCAGCGGTCACCGAGAAACTCGAACGTGACGGCGTGGACGCCTTCGTCACGTCCTACGACGAGTGCCTCGCTATCGTCAAGGAAAAGATCGACGCCGTCCGGGGTTGACGCGCTGGACGGCGCTCGCGCCGACGTTCTTCGGGTTCGCACCCGGCCCTAGGATGCCTCTATGACGACGTACGAGGGACTCGCGCGCACCGACCTCGTCCGCGCCCCACTCGAAGAACTCGCGACCGCGGCCTACGGCGTCGCGCGTCAACGTTTCGGTCACGTGGTCACGTACTCGCCCAAGGTCTTCATCCCGCTCACCAAGCTCTGTCGGGATCGCTGCGGGTACTGCACCTTCGCCCAGGCGCCCGCGCACGTCGCGTCGCCCTACATGAGCTTGGAAGAAGTCATGGACGTCGCCCAGGCGGGCAAAGAGGCCGGAGCGACCGAAGCCCTCTTCACCCTGGGTGAGCGGCCCGAATTGCGCTACGACGAGGCCGCGCGCTGGCTCGCGGCGCGCGGCTACCAGTCGACCGTCGACTACGTGGCGAGCGCGGCCGCCATGGTCCTCGAGGGCACGGGTCTCTTACCCCACGCCAACGCGGGTGCGCTGTATCGGCGCGAACTCGAACAACTACGTACCACGACGGCATCCCAGGGGATGATGCTCGAGTCCCTCGCTACGCTCGACGCGCACCGTCTGGCGCCGGACAAGGACCCCCAGCGACGCCTCGATACGCTGCGTCTCGCCGGCGAACTGAGCATCCCCTTCACGACGGGTCTGTTGGTGGGCATTGGTGAGACCCGCCAAGACCGGTTCGAAGCCCTCGAGGCGATAGCCCGAATTCACCGCGAATTCGGTCACGTCCAAGAGGTCATCATCCAGAACTTCTTGCCCAAGGCGCGCACGCTCATGGCGCACGAACCACCCGCCAGCGACGAGGAGTTCCACTGGACGATCAGTGTCGCTCGCCTCGTACTGCCCGAAAACGTGCACCTGCAAGCGCCGCCCAATCTGAGTGACGACCCGGCCAAACTACTCGAGTTCGGCATCGATGACTTTGGGGGCATTTCGGCCGTCACCCTCGATCACGTAAACCCCGAGCGCGCCTGGCCCGCAATCACCGCGTTAGGTGATGAATGCTACGAGCGAGGCTTCACGCTCGCGCCACGACTCACGGTGTACCCCGAGTTCATCGCACTGCAGTCGCCGTACCTCGACGACGCGGTGCGCCCCTACGTTCTCGCCCACGCCGACGCGACGTTCCTCGCGCGCGACGACGAGTGGTTCTCGGGTACCGACGTGACCCCGCCGCCAGCGCCGGTACGCACGCGTCGCACCAACGAGCTCGAGGCGCTGCTCACTCGCTACCAACCCGGCTACGAGTTCGACGACGTCGAATTGGCCACACTCTTTCGTGCTCGCGGCGCCGACTACAACGCCGTGGTCGACGCGGCCGACCAGGTGCGCCGTGACCTCGTCGGTGACGACGTCAGTTTCGTCGTCAACCGCAATATCAACTACACCAATGTCTGCACCTTCAAATGCCGATTCTGTGCGTTCTCCAAGGGGCCGCTCTCGCTCAACCTGCGCGGCGATCCTTACCTTCTCACCCTGGATGAGATCAGCGTGCGCGTGCGAGAGGCCGAATTAAAGGGGGCGACCGAGGTCTGCCTCCAGGGCGGCATCCACCCCAAGTTCGACGGCGATTACTACATCGATGTCGTGGCCGCGGTACGGGCAGGTTCACCCAGCATCCACATTCATGCCTTCAGCGCGCTCGAGGTCTTCGAGGGCGCTCGCCGCTCCGAACAGGACCTGGCGACCTACCTTACGAGGTTGCGCGACGCGGGTCTCAAGACCCTTCCCGGCACCGCCGCCGAGATCCTCGACGACCGCGTGCGTGCGATCCTCTGTCCGGACAAGATCAATTCAGACCAGTGGCTCGAGGTACACCGCACCGCGCACCAGGTCGGCCTGCGTTCGAACATCACGATCATGTTCGGCGCGGTCGAGGGCGTCGAGAGTTGGGTGACGCACCTGCTTCGCACGCGCGAGTTGCAAAAGGAGACCGGGGGCTTTACCGAGTTCGTGCCGTTGCCCTTCGTACACATGGCGACCCCGATCTTCTTAAAGGGCAAGTCGCGCCGAGGGCCTACGTTTCGCGAGGCGGTCCTGATGCATTCGGTCGCCCGTCTGCACTACGCGACGCTGATCAACAACATCCAGGTCAGCTGGGTGAAGATGGGTGTCGAAGGTTCGCGGCGGATCCTCCAGGCTGGCGCGAACGATCTTGGTGGGACGCTCATGGACGAGAACATCTCGCGCGCCGCCGGTGCCACCCACGGTCAAGAGATGGACGTGGAGAATCTACGCGCCCTGGTCGAGCCCCTCGGTCGTCGTCTCCATCAACGAAGCACCCTCTATCAGACGATCTAGCCGTGTCCGACCCGATAGAAGCGTTCCTGCGCGAACTCGACGACGAGACGACCCAGTCCCCCGAACGTCGGGAAATTCTGCGCGGACTCGTTACACGCATCGTGGAACTCGCCCAGCTCGAGGCCGACACTGCGGACCTGCGCATCGCCTCCACGGCGCTCAACGAACTTCTCGAAGCTTCGTCCCTCTTTGCCGCGTGGCGCGACAAGGCCAAGGTGACGGTCTTCGGCTCGGCTCGCACCAAGCCCGACGACCCGCTTTACGAAATGGCGCGCGCTTTCGGTGAGGCGACCGCGGCGCGAGGTTGGATGACCGTTTCTGGCGCTGGACCAGGAATAATGGAGGCGTCATCGAAGGGTTCGGGCAAGGACAACACCCTCGGGGTCAACATCGAGCTGCCCTTCGAGCAAGGCGCGAACGAGTTCATCGACGTCGACGAGATGCACGTGGCGATGAAGTTCTTCTTCACTCGCAAAGTCGCGATGACGCGCGCCTCGCACGCCTTCGTGGCCTTTCCCGGTGGTGTGGGCACTATGGACGAACTCTTCGAGATACTCACCCTCTTGCACACGGGCAAGACGAACCCGGCCCCCATTGTGCTCGTCGAGATTCCCGGGGGCACCTTCTGGGATCGATGGCGCGACTTCGTCGCGGTGCTCGTCCACGACGGTTACATCGACGATCTCGATACCTGTCTGTTTACCGTGTGCACCTCCGTGACGGCCGCAATCGAAGAGATCGAGCGCTTTTATCGCAACTACCGCTCCATCGTCGTCGACCAGGCTCGCGCACGAATGCAGATTCATCAGGTGCCCAACTCCCGACAACTAGGACAACTCACGTCGAGATTCCCGGTGTTCGCGTTCGCACGTGGTTTCGGCGTCGAGGACGGCTCGCTGGCCTTTGACTTCGACGGTCGCAACTACGTGCAGCTTCGACTGCTGATCAATGAAGTGAACAGCTGGGTGTCTTAATCCGAATCGAGGCCACGCAGGACCGCTTCGGCCTTGAGCAAACTGCGCCGGACCTTGGACAGTTCGCGCTCGAGTTCCTTGGCACCACCGCCTTCGCCGCGTAACTGTTCGCGCACGGCGTCGAAGATTACGTCCGAGACCCGACGTTCGAGCGCGGCCACGTCGTTGGCCAGTTCGTCAAAGGACGCCACTAGGAGAGTTCGACGACGTCGAGTTGACCGTCGTGGTATTGGGCGCGCAGCACCTTCTTGTCGAACTTGCCCACGCTCGTCTTGGGAATCGACTCGACGAAGGTCCAGCGCTCCGGCAGCCACCATTTGGCGACCCTCTCGGCGAGGAACTCGCGAAGTTCCGTGGCGCTCACGGCCGTGTCGGGCTCGAGCACCACGCAGCAGAGCGGGCGTTCCTGCCACTTCGGGTCCGGCACCGCGATGACCGCCGCTTCGAAGACCCCGGGGTGGGCCATGACCGTGCTCTCGAGTTCGACCGAACTGATCCACTCGCCGCCGGACTTGATGACGTCCTTCGTACGGTCGCTGATGACCATGAAGCCTTCGGCGTCCAGAGTGCCGATGTCGCCCGTGCGCAACCAACCGTCGTGGAACTTGTCGGGGTCGTCAACGCCGAAGTAGGAGCCAGTGATCCACGGGCCTCGAATCTCGAACTCACCGACGGTCTTGCCGTCGGGCACCAAGATATTGCCCTCGTCGTCGGCGACGCGCACCTGCACACCGGCGACGACTCGACCGGCCTTGACCTGGTAGTCGATTCGTTGCTCCTCGGGCGTGCCGAAGGGCGGGATCGACACCGCCGCCAACGGACTGGTCTCGGTCATGCCCCAGCCCTGGATCAGCTCAATGCCGAAGCGGTCGCGGAACGCTTCGATCATGAAACGAGGTACCGCCGAACCACCCGCGACGATGCCGCGGATGCTCGAGAAGTCCGCGTCGGGGTTCTCCGCGGCGGCGCGCAAGACGTCGTTCCAAATCGTGGGCACGCCGAGCGACACGGTCGGTTTAAGCTCGCTGATCATCTTGACGATGGGTTCACCCTGGAGGAACATCTGGGGCATGATCAGTTCGGTGCCCGCGAGAAAGGCCGTATAGGCGCAGCCCCACGCGTTGACGTGGAACATTGGCACGATGAGCAGGCAACGGTCGCTCTCGCAGAGACCGATCGAGTTCGAGGTGGTTGAAGCCATCGAGTGCAGCCAGGTCGAGCGATGCGAGTACACGACTCCCTTGGGATTGCCGGTGGTGCCCGAGGTGTAACACATGATCGCCGCCGAGCGCTCATCGAGGTCGGGCCATTCGTAGCCGGGCTGCTGAGCCATCAGCAAGGTCTCGTAGTCGAGCGTCTCACCGAGCACGCCCGTGGTCTCGGGGCCGTTGACGATGATGTGACGCACGCTCGGCATCTGGTCGCGGACCTTCGCGAGCAACGGCACCAACGAGGCGTCGACGATGATCACCTGATCTTCGGCGTGTTGGATGATGTAGGCCAGCTGTTCGGGGAACAGACGGATGTTGAGCGTGTGCAGCACGGCGCCCATCGTCGGGATTGCCAGGTACGCCTCGAGGTGGCTCTGGTTATTCCACATGAAGGTCGCCACGCGGTCACCCTGGTGCACGCCGAGTTCGCTCAGGACCTTGGCGAGCCGTTCGGCGCGCCTGGTCACCTCGAGGAACGTCGCTTCCTTGACACCGTCGGCCGTCACGGTGATGACCTTTTTGTCCGCGTACAGCCATTCGCCGTGACGGATGATGTCACGAATCAGCAGCGGCGCGTCTTGCATCGTGCTCTGCATGGGTCCCCCTTCGTTTCTTACTCTGACGATGCTACAAAGCGTGGCACCTCACGAGCGCGGGTCGGCCCAAGCCAGGCTCGAGACGGACCGCGAACGGCGTCGCTACCAGGAAAGGGCGTACGGTTCGAGCGGCGCGGGCAATTCGCTCGAGCCGCTCAGGCAGGCGTCGACCGCCGCCGCCGCGCTTCGCCCTTCGGCGATCGCCCAGACGATCAGGCTCTGGCCGCGAACGGCGTCGCCGCAGGCGTACACGGGGCTCGCGCCCGGCACGGCCGCGACCCGCCAGTCAGGGCCGACCTGCAGCGTCGAACGCGACGTCACGCTTGCCTCGGCGTGCAAGCCGAGACGCCCGAGCTCGGGTCCGATGAAGCCCGCCGCGATGAGCACGAGGTCGCAGCGTTCGCGCAGGGTCTCGCCCGAGACGTGGTCGACCAGCACGATGCCCTCGAGGCGTCCGTCGCCCTCGAATTCCAGCGTCTCGGTCGAGAACCGACGTTCGCCGCCCTCTTGGTGGGCTGAGGTCGTCTTGAATAGTCGCGCCATGGTCGGCCAGGGCTGGTCTGCGGGACGCGTCTCGGGTGGGCGGTCCATGATCTCGACCTGGATGATCGACGCCGCGCCCTGACGGTGCGCGGTGCCCAGGCAGTCGGCGCCCGTGTCACCCCCGCCCAGGATGAGCACGTGGCGGCCCTCGGCGCTGATCGGCGACTCCGTGGCGTCGCGCACGGAGCGGTTGGCGGCTTCAAGGTAGGTCATCGCCGGGTAGACGCCGTCGAGGTCCGCGCCGGGCACCGGGATCATGCGCGGAATCGTCGAACCCAGGGCGAGCACCACCGCGTCGTGATTGCGCTGCAGGTCCGCCAGTGGTGTGCCGCCGTCACCTACCGCGACGTTGGTGTGGAATCGCACGCCCATCTCACGCAGCACCTGGAGACGTCGGTCCAGGACGCTCTTTTGCATCTTGAACTCCGGAATGCCGTAGCGAAGTAGACCGCCGATCGCGTCGCTGCGTTCGTAAACGTTGACGGCGTGTCCCACCGAACGCAACTGGGCCGCGGCGGCGAGACCCGCGGGTCCCGAGCCCACGACCGCGACGCGCTTACCGGTCTCGACGATTGGGAACTGTGCCACGTCCAAGCCACGCGCAAAGGCGTGCTCGGCGACCTCGTACTCAATGCGCTCGATCGTGACCGGGTCGCTCGCGATGCCCAGGACGCATGCGGACTCACATGGAGCGGGACAGAGACGGCCAGTAAATTCGGGAAAGTTGTTCGTGCGAAACAGTTGCTCGGCGGCGCGGTCCCAGTCTTCGTGGTAGACCGCGTCATTGAAGGCGGGTATGCGATTACCCAGCGGACAGCCCTGCATGCAGAACGGGATGCCACAGTCCATGCAGCGCGCGCTCTGTTCGGCGACGGCGTGGTCCTCCTGGGGCTCGTAGACCTCTCGCCAATCGCGCAGGCGTACCGACACCGGGCGATACTGCGGCCCCTGGCGTTCGAACTCCAGAAAGCCCGTGACCTTACCCATTTCGCAACTCGTCGCGTATCCGCTGGTACTCCGAGGTCTCGATTCGCACGAAGTTCATGCGTTCGTCTCGCCAGTTCGCGAGCAACGTGGTGGCTTTCTGCGAACCGGTCTCGTCGACGAAGCGTTCGAGCAGGCTCACGAGACGTTCGTCGTCCTCGAACTCGAGCGGATCAATCTCGTAGACGCCCGCCGAGAGATGGTCGTGCACCCGACCGAGTGGATCGTAAAGGTAGAGGGTCCCACCCGACATGCCCGCGGCCAGGTTCCGGCCGACCTGGCCGAGTACGACGACCACTCCCCCGGTCATGTACTCGCCGGCGTGGTCACCGGTTCCTTCGACGACGATCGTCGCGCCCGAATTGCGCACGCCGCATCGTTCGCCGACAACGCCACTTATGAAGATCTCACCACTGGTCGCGCCGTAACCGATCACGTTGCCCGCGATGATGTTCTGGTCGCTCGCGAAGGTGGCGTCGGGCGAAGGTTTGATGATGATGCGCCCCCCCGAGAGACCCTTGCCGGCGTAGTCGTTCGCGTCACCGGTCAGCCGAAGGGTCATGCCCTGAGGCATAAACGCACCGAGGCTCTGGCCCGATGAACCCTCCAGGTCGATCTGCACGTGATCGGGCGCGAGCACGCGTTCACCCAGGGCCCGGGTGATGGCGCTGCCGGTGAGCGTGCCCACCGCACGGTTCACGTTGCGGATCACGCTCGAGAGTCGTACTGGGATGTTCTTGGTCGCCGCGCTGAGGGCCTGGTCCATGAACCGCCAGTCGAGGGCCGCGTCCAGGCCGTGGTCCTGCTTCATGCTCTGGCGGCGCTGATCAGCCGGCACCGGCTGCAACAGGGCCGACAGGTCCAGGTCGTTGGTCGGATCGTCGAGGGACTGCACCGAGAGCCGAGCGACGTCACCAATGATCTCGTCGAGGGTTCGCACACCGAGTACTGCGAGGTACTCGCGCACCTCTTGGGCGATGAACTCGAAGAAGTTCTCGACGAATTCTGGCTTGCCGGTGAAACGCTCACGAAGCTTGGGGTTCTGGGTGGCGATGCCGACCGGACAGGTGTCGAGGTGACAGACCCGCATCATCACGCAGCCCGACACCACGAGGGGCGCGGTGGCGAAACCGAACTCCTCGGCGCCGAGCAGTGCGGCCATGATGACGTCACGACCGGTCTTCAGCTGTCCGTCGACCTGGAGAACGACGCGACTGCGCAGCCCGTTCGCCGCCAGGGTCTGGTGCGCCTCAGCGAGGCCGAGCTCCCAGGGCGTGCCCGCGTGCTTGAGCGACGTCAACGGTGCGGCCCCAGTGCCGCCGTCGTGACCCGAAATAAGGATCACGTCGGCGTGGGCCTTGGCCACGCCCGCCGCGATAGTGCCCACTCCTTGTTCGCTGACGAGTTTGACGTGGATACGAGCCTGGTCGTTCGCATTCTTCAGGTCGTAGATAAGTTGGGCGAGGTCTTCAATGGAGTAAATGTCGTGGTGCGGGGGCGGCGAGATGAGCCCCACACCGGGCGTCGAGTGGCGGGTCTTGGCGATCCATGGGTAGACCTTGGAGCCGGGCAGCTGGCCGCCCTCACCGGGCTTGGCCCCCTGGGCCATCTTGATCTGCAGGTCGTCGGCGTTCACCAGGTAGCGACTGGTGACCCCGAATCGGCCGGAGGCGACCTGCTTGATCGCCGAACGACGGTTGTTGTTCGGGTCCGAGGTGTCGAAGCGCTCGGCGTCCTCGCCGCCCTCGCCGGTATTGGACTTGCCGCCGAGTCGGTTCATGGCGATCGCCAGTGTCGTGTGCGACTCCTCGGAGATCGAGCCGTAGGACATCGCGCCGGTGGAGAAGCGCTTGATGATCGACGACACACTCTCGACCTCGTCGATCGAGAGCGGTGTCGCGCTCGGTACGAAATCCATCAGGGCGCGCAACGTGAGCTTGCCGCTCGCCTGACGGTCCACCATCGTGGTGTACTCCTTGAAGATGTCAAAGCGCTTCTCGCGCGTGGCGTGTTGGAGCTTTTGGACCGTGCGCGGGTTGAACAGGTGCAACTCGCCGTCGCGGCGCCACTGGTACTCGCCGCGGTTGGCGATCTCGATTGCCTCGCCGACCGCCGGATGATAGGCGCCACGGTGCAGCGCGAGCACGCTCTGGGCAATGTGCTCGAGAGTGATACCGCCAATGCGCGAGTGAAAACCAGGGAAGTAGCGCGCCAGCACGGTCTCAGAGATTCCGACCGCCTCGAACAATTGCGAGCCGACGTAGCTCGCCACCGTCGAGACACCCATCTTGGACATGGTCTTGACGATGCCCTTGTTGAGCGCCTTACCGTACTGGTAGCGAGCCTCGAAACCCGTGAGCTCGCTGAGTTCGCCGCTCTCGACCAGGGCGTCGATGGATTCGTAGGCGAGGTAGGGGCACACCGCCGACGCGCCAAAACCGAGCAGCAGCGCCACGTGGTGGACCTCGCGCACGTCACCCGCCTCGAGAATCAGAGCGGCGCTGGTGCGCAGGCGCTCGCTGACGAGTCGGTGGTGGACCGCCGAGGTGAGCAGCAAACTCGGGATGGCGGCGTGGGCGTTTGAGGTGTTGCGATCCGAGAGAATGATCACGTTGGCTCCCGCGCGCACGTTCTCCACGACTTCATCGCAGACGTCGTCGATCGCCGCGGCGAGACTCTCGGAGGCGTCCAGGGGACCTTGGGCGTTGAAGAGACCGTCGACCACGACGGTGGTGAAACCGCGCACGCGGTCACTTTCTTGGATGTAGCGGATCTTGGCGAGTTCGTCGGTCGAGAGCACCGGTGACGGCAGGACGATCTGGTGCGCGTGCTCGGCGGTCTCGGCGAGCAGGTTCTCCTCACCACCGATCGCGACGCGCGTCGAAGTGACAAGTTCCTCGCGAATCGCGTCGAGGGGCGGATTCGTGACCTGGGCGAACAATTGCGTGAAATAGTCAAAGAGCGAGCGGTGTTGGTGCGAGAGCGCGGGCAGCGTGGCGTCCGAACCCATCGAACCAATGGGCTCCTCGCCCACCTGGGCCATGTGGCGGATGATCAACCGCAGGTCTTCTTCGCTGAACCCGAAGTTCTTCTGGTGGCGCAGGATCGACGCGTGACTCGCGACGAGCATCGGACGCGCCTCGAGTTCGTCGAGGGACACCTGCTGTTGCTCGAGCCACTCGCCGTAGGGGGCCTTCGCGGCGAGCGAACTCTTCATTTCCTCGTCGTCGATGATGCGCCCTTGTTCGATGTCGACCAAGAACACTCGACCGGGTTGGAGGCGACCCTTTTGTTCGATGTTGGAGGGCTCGACCGGCAGCACGCCGACCTCGCTAGCGAAGATCACGCGTTGGTCTTTGGTGACCCAATAGCGCGCGGGACGAAGGCCGTTGCGGTCCAGAACCGCGCCCACCACCTTACCGTCACAAAACGTCACCGACGCCGGGCCGTCCCACGGTTCCATGAGTGCGGCGTGGTAGCGGTAGAAGTCACGACGCTCGGCGCTCATCGCGGTCGAACGCTCCCAGGCCTCGGGGATCATCATCAACACGGCGTGCGGCAGCGATCGCCCCGACTGCACCAAGAGCTCGACCACCTCGTCGAAGCTCGCCGAGTCGCTCATGTCCTCGGTGATAATCGGGGTCAACTCCCCCACCGGCAGGGCCAGTAGTTCACTCTCGAGCGTGGTCTCGCGCGCGGTCATCCAGTTGCGGTTCCCGCGCACGGTATTGATCTCGCCGTTGTGCGCGATGTAGCGGAAGGGTTGGGCGAGGTCCCAGCGGGGCAAAACGTTGGTGGAGAAGCGACTGTGTACGACCGCGATGGCCGAGGTGAGTCGTTCGTCGCGCAGGTCCTCGAAGTACTGGCGTAGCTGCGGCGACGAGAGCATCCCCTTGTAGATCAGAACGTTCGGCGAGCACGAGGCGGCGTAGATGTCCAGTCGGTGTTCGAGCACCTTGCGCGCGGCGAACATCGAGTGTTCCAAGTGGACCTCGGGGCCCTTGGCGGCGATGAGTTGCTGGATGAACAGCGGCTCGCTTTGGGCCGAGGTGGGACCGAGTATCGAGGAGTTGACTGGTACGTCGCGCCAGGCGAGGCTCGTGAGGCCCACCGCCTCGAGTACCCCGCCGATCTCGCTGCGGGTGCTCGCGAGGTCCAGGTGGCGCGGAATCATCCAAAAGGCGACGCCGTACTGACCGGCCTCGGGCACCACCGGACCGAAGATCGCGCGAATGAAGGAATCGGGCATCTGGATCAACAGACCCGCGCCGTCGCCCGAATCGACGTCCGAACCAGTGGCGCCGCGATGCTCGAGGTTCTCCAGGATGGTCAGGGCGTCACTCACCGTGGCGTGCGTCGCCGTAGCGGTGAGGTCCGCCACCATGCCGACGCCGCAGGCGTCATGCTCGAACGCGGGGTCGTAGAGAGAGAGTCTGTCTGTCATAGCGTTTCCTTGCGGGGCAACGCTGACCCACCACAACTATAACGAAATTCCTCCGTCTAGCGAGACCTACGCTGGTGGGGTGAACGCACAACGCGACAGCGTCCTCGTGGTGGGCGCCGGCATCATCGGGCTCACCAGCGCCTTTCGACTCGCACGAGCCGGTCACCCGGTGACCTTGCTCGACCCTTCGCCCGCGCGTGGTGCCACCTGGGCGGCCGCGGGCATGATCGCCCCGAGCGCCGAGATCGCGCCGGGCGAGGAAGCAAATTATCACCTTCAACTGGGAGCCTTGGCGTCGTGGCGCGAATTAGCGGCCGAACTGAAGGACGTCACCGGTGAAGAGCTCGACATCGTCGAACGAGGCACCCTGCTCGTGGGATGGGACGCCAGTGACCGTCGATTGATCGACCAGTACGCCCAAGTCGCGCACAGTTTTGGCGCGACCCTCGAACCGCTCGAACGTGCGCAGTCGCCCGAGCAGTTCGAGGGTCTGAGCCCTCGCATCAGCGAAGGTGTGTACATCGATGGTGACGCTTGGCTCGATCCCGACCAGGCGGTGCGCGTGCTCCAGACCGCCTTGGACCTCCTGGGAGCTAAGACCATCACCGACCTGGTGACGCGAGTGGGCTTCGCTCCGGATCACGTGCGGGCCTTCAGCGCTTCGGGCGAGTTCGTCGCCGAGTGGGGATTGGTCACGACCGGCTCGTCGGGACTTCCGTCAGGCCTGTCGTCGAGCGCGGGCAACGCGGTACGCCCGGTGCGCGGGGTGACGGTGCGCGTGCTCGGTCCCGACCGCAGCGACGTGGCCACCGTGCGGGCCCTCGTGCGTGGGCGCGCGTTTTACATGGTGAGTCGACCCGGTGGCTACTGCGTGCTCGGCGCGACCGCCGAGGAACGACACGAACCCGTGCTGGAGGTTGGCGAGCTACAACGACTCCTGCGTGACGCTCTCGACGTGGTGCCGGCGCTCGAGAACGCGCACGTGCTCGAGCACCGCCTCGGGCTTCGCCCCGCGAGTCCCGACCTGGAACCGTTCTTCGAGGTCCTCGGGGCGTCTCGCTGGGCCTGGATCTCGGGCCATTACCGACACGGCGTCACGCTGGCCCCGCTCGCGGCACTCGAGGCCCTTCACTTTATCCAAGAGAACCCGTGATCACGTTCAACGGCCAACCCGTCGATGCCCAGGACGTCACTATCGCGACGTTGCTGTCGAGCATGAACATCGAGACGCGTGGCGTCGCAGTGGCGCTCAACGGCGAGATCGTCCGTCGGGGTGAATGGTCCGAGCGAAGTGTCGTCTCGGGTGACCGGGTCGAAGTGGTCTCCGCCGTGGCGGGTGGAGCGTAGAAAGGAATAGCGTGCCAAAAACGGAACTTCTCGAAGCGCTCGACGAACGCATCATCGACGCGATCAAGGCGAAGGCGACTGGCGAGACCATTGCGTACCTGTGCGAGGCGCGGGCGTGGCTGACCAATCCCGACCAGGCCCACGGCGCCCACCGCCCGGGGGCCTGAAGGTAGCGGCGCTAGCATTGAACGTTCGCGGGCTGTGGCTTAGTTTGGTCTAGAGCGCTCGGCTGGGGGCCGAGAGATCGGGAGTTCAAATCTCCCCAGCCCGACCAAGGATGGCGGTTTCGCTGTGTCGCGGCGCCTAATCTGGAGTCCGTTCGACGACCCTCGCTGAACGGCTTTATCTAACCGGAGGCAGCGTGCGCACTCGATGGTCCGTTGCCGTGGTCGTGTTCGGCCTCATCGCGATTCTCGAACCCGCACTCGCGGGAGCGGCCGGGGTCGTGCCGCCGAACAATCCCGCCGCCAACGTGAGCGCCGTGCCGGCGTACTCGATCGTGAACAACAAGTCCTACGAAGTCAACGGTCCACTCCCGCCGTGCTGGACCTGGTCCCATTCGGGTCGGTTGATGCCCCGAGCCTCGTATGACGCGTGTCTCAAGGACGAACTGGCGGCCACGAACCGGGCCCAGAGCGCCGAGGGTTTGGGACCGGTCAGCCTGCCGAGCAATTTCAAGCGTCTGAACGCATCGGAGCAGATGCTGGTGTTGGTCGACGTCGAGCGCGTGAGTCGGGGCGAGGCGCCCGTCGTGGGGGTCTCGGCTCGTCTCGACCAGTTCGCCCAGCAGGGAGCCGTCGCTCGCCAGGATCCGCAGTTGGCGAGCGCGTCGGACTACCCCGGCGCAACTGGTGGCTTCGTCGCCAACTGGGCGGGAGCGATTAGCACGCTGGACGCGAACTACGTCTGGATGTACGACGACGGCTGGGCGGGTCGCTTGACCGATAACTACGACTGCACGAGCCTCGGGGCGTCGGGCTGTTGGGGGCACCGCGACAACGTGCTCGCCAACGCTTCGCGCCTGCCGTGCCCCGGCGCCAAGTGCGCTCTCGTGATGGGCGGTGGCTTCGTCAACGCGGGCGGCGGCGACGGCTTCAGCTCGTACGCGGAGTTGATCGTCCAGGTATCGAGCGCGCCGTCGGGGCTCTACTACACGTGGGCGCGGGCCGAGGCCCAGGGAGCGCGGCCTTGACCTGGCATCCGGTGGTATCGGGCGATGCTTGTTTTTCGCATACGATGACAGTTCGCTTCACCCGCGCCACTCGTCGCGCTTAGCCCGGCGTCACTTTCTTCCGATGGGCACGCACTCCGAGGTGAACGTACCGCCGGGTGAGTAGAGCTGCGCCACCGCCGAGTACGGGATACGAGCCGAGAAGTTCGCCCCCGCAATCGTCACCGTGCTGCGGCGAATGTTGAAAGTCGCCACGTAGCGAAAGGCCACCGCCCTGCCGATCTGCTCGCACGAGGATCCGGCGAAGGTGTAGATGACGGCAAGCGACACGTTTTGAACGCCACCCACCGACCAGACGAGCTTCAACGACGAGTTCTGGAACGAGGCGCGCGCGAGCGAAATGGTCTTGACCGTACCAACGGCGCCCGCCGGGAAATAGGACAACTCGCTCTGCCACGTGAAGGACATGACGGGGGGCTTGCCCGCGGGAAGTTCGATGAGTTGGGTGTAAGAGGAGTTGCCGCGCACTACGGCGTAACCCGCGCCCATCTCACAGGTGGCGCACCAGAGACTCACCCCGTCGTTGAAGTGTGGCGCGTTGCCAAGGATCTCGTCACGGTGGGCCCAACATCCGTACGAGGTGGGCGAAACGCACGCGACGTTTGCGGTGCCGGTGACGCCACCCCACCCGTCGGCGTAGAACATTATGTAATCACCCACGAGGACGTTCCAACCCCCGACCCAGGAACCGCCGAAGGCGCTCAGACCAAGGGCGTCGTAGCCGGTGGCGAAGCCGTTGGCCAACCCCGGGTCCCCGTCACTCGACGCTGCGGTCATTGCTTCGCGGTTCAGTGCTGGATTCAGGCCCAGATAGGGCGGGTACCCACGCGCCACGCGTTCAAGGTCCGTGACCACCAACATCTGCTCGGGAACGCTCAGGCTGTCCCAATTGGTGGGTAGGACCATCGGCGCCACGTTTTCCTGGGCGCGCGCGTTGTTGATGGCGGCCAAGGCGTAGGCGGTGCAGGCGGGATTACTGCTGAAGGTCGGGAAGGTCAGGTCAGCGCTGATGCAGGGGTTTGCGCACGTGTAGGCACCCGTACTCCCGGTGCAATTACCCGAAACGAGGAAATCGGGGTTGGGCGCGATGTTCACTGGTGGGTTGTACGGCGCTTGCATGACGAGTCGTGGTCCCGGAGGAGCGCCCGAGACGAGCAGCAGCCCGATCGACGTGATGATCGCAACGCTGAGCGCCACGCGTGCGAGCGTGGGAACGTGTCGGGCGAATGGTCCGAGGCTGACGACGCCGGCCAAAAGGCGAACGGGTCGCGGCCACTTCTCGGGGCCCGCCTGATCGCCCGCTTTACCGTTCACGCTTTAGTTTGTCACCACGAGGTTGCGGTCGCACCGAGGGCCCTCTGGGCCAGCGGAGGAGTAGTTTTTGGAGAAGACAACGGGATAGGTGGGCGTGCGACGAGCCTGGATCCCTCGGTAGCGGGGAAGGCGGGTGCTGATGGACAACAGTGGGCGGCCCGTGATTTCGATTCATCGCGCGCCGGCGCGAAAGGTGACGTCGCTCCCCTTCGCCCTGTGGCGACGCGATATCTGGTTGCACTCGGTCATCGGTCTGTTCGTGCTCGCCTACTGCGTGTCGACCATCGCAGTCTCGCGCCCGAGTGGTTTTAACACCTTCTGGGACGGAGGGGTCTACACCGTCGCCGAGACGATCCCGGTCATCGCGATGATCCTGTGCGCGTGGCGCTGGCCCGCCCAACGCGCTCCCTGGTTGTTCATCAGCCTCGGCGTGCTGGTCCACATGGCGGGTGACCTTATCTACTCCTTCCATGATCAGAATCTCGTGCCGACCCCGGTGCCGGCGTCCAGTGACTACGTGTACTTCGTTTCGTACTTGCTGTTGGTGGCGGGCGTGGTCATTCTTACCCAAAGCAATACCGGACGAGTGCGCGGCGCCGTGCGCATCGAGGGCCTCGTGGTCGGCGTCGCGGTGGCCGCACTAGCCGCACTCTTGTGGTTTGGACCGGTGTTCTCAGCGACCGGGTCCTTCTGGCACGTGTTGATTGCTGATGCCTACCCGGTGGGCAACCTAGTCCTGTTAGTCCTACTCGTCTCGAGCCTCGCCCCCTACGGCTATCAGCCCAACGTGCCCGTAACGTTGCTTCTCGCGGCCGTGGCGTGGTTCGTCTTCGGCGACGTGGTGTACTTCAACCAGAGCGTGTCGGGCACGTTCGTCTCGCGCACTATTCTCAACGCTACCTGGGTGATCGGGCTCTGGATGGTCGCCCTCGCCGCGACGGCCGTGAACCGCCGCAGGTCAGGGGCCCTGCGACGCAAGCGTCCGCTCGACCACGACCTCAGCTGGGCGTTGGTCTGGTCGGCCTCGATCTGTGTCGCGGTTCTGGTGAGCTACCTCATCGTGACCGGTGTCGACGAAGCCGCGATGGTCCTCGCCAGTCTGGGACTGGTCTTGGCGGTGGTCGACATCCTGGTGGCCAAGGGTGACCTTTCGAAAGTGGTCCTCAATCCCGACGACGTGGACGTGGTCACGGGTCTTTCGACCCTGCCACTTTTCATAAAACACGTCGAAGGGTTGCTCGCTGACGGACACGACGGTTTGGTTGGCATGGTGACCCTCGACATCGTGGACTTCGCGGGCGTTAACGACACCATTGGCTACGCGACCGCCGACGAGCTGCTCTGGATCATCGCTCGACGGGCCCAGCATCGCCTCGGTGACGGGGTCGCTTTCACGCGGCTCGGCGGCGACCACTTCGCCGCCGCGACTCGTGTCGCCTCCGAGTCAGAGGTCCAAGTCCTGGCACAGAACGTGGGCGGCATCACGGCCGATAGTTTTCGCCTCAGCGGTTTCTCGGTAAACGTCGTCGGCCGCGTTGGCGTGGCCACTGCAGTGCCTGGCTCGACTAACGCCGCCGCGCTGCTTACCCTCGCCGAGAGGGCCCTCGAGGAACCCGAGGTGCCGCGCCACCTCTAATCAGGGTTCACAAGCAACGAAGTGACCCAAGAACCACTGGAACGCGTTCCGTCACGGCCGGACTCGAAATTGTGACCAAAGACCCTCATCGGGACGATGAAAATACCCGGGTCGGCGAACAGACTTTTCCCGGGCAAGGTGCCGACTTCACGACCGGGGGAACAATGGGCGACTACACGAGCGCGTGGGAACGCAGCATCAAGGATCCTGACGTATTTTGGGGCGAGGCGGCCAAGGGCATCGATTGGTATCGAGAACCAACGGTCGTGCTGGACGATACGAGGGCTCCCATCTACTCGTGGTTCCCCGACGGCGAACTCAACACTTGCTTTAATGCGCTCGATCGGCACGTTCGTGACGGTCGCGGTGAACAGTTGGGACTGATCTACGACAGCCCCGTGTCCAAGACCAAGTTGTCGTACACTTATCGCCGCCTTCGCGACGAGGTCGCGTGCTTCGCTGGTGTCTTGTTCGACCTCGGGGTCGTCAAGGGTGACCGCGTCGTGATCTACATGCCGATGATCCCCCAGGCGGTCATCGCCATGCTCGCGTGTGCCCGGTTAGGCGCGGTGCACTCGGTGGTCTTCGGCGGGTTCGCCTCGCACGAGTTGGCCCTGCGCATCGACGACGCCACACCCAAAGTGGTCGTCTCGGCCTCTTGTGGCATCGAGGGCAGTCGAGTTATTGAGTACAAACCGCTGCTCGACGCGGCCCTTATGCAGGCCCACCACCAACCCTCGCACGCGGTGATCTACCAGCGACCTCAAGCACACGCGATGCTCAATCCCGGCCGCGACGTCGATTGGCTCGAAGCTATGGAGCGGGCCACCCCGGTGGACTGCGCGAACGTGCGCGGTGACGATCCGCTCTACATCCTCTACACCTCGGGCACCACGGGTCGTCCGAAGGGCGTCGTGCGCGACACTGGGGGCCACGCGGTGGCCCTGCACTGGAGCATGACCAACATCTACGACACCAAACCCGGCGAAGTGTTCTGGGCGGCGTCGGACGTCGGGTGGGTCGTGGGTCACAGTTACATCGTCTACGCCCCGTTGCTCGCGGGTTGTACCACGGTGCTCTACGAGGGTAAACCCGTCGGCACGCCCGACGCAGGCGCGTACTGGCGCGTGCTCGGCGAATACGGCGTTAAGACGTTCTTCACCGCCCCCACGGGCTTTCGCGCCATCAAGCGCGAGGATCCCGAGGGTTCACTGTTCGCCAAGTACGACCTCTCGAAGTTGCGCTACCTCTTTCTGGCGGGTGAGCGGCTCGATCCCGAGACCTACACCTGGGCGAGCGAACTACTCGAGGTGCCGGTGATCGATCACTGGTGGCAGACCGAGACGGGCTGGCCCATTGCCTCGAATCTGATGGGTCTCGAACCCATGGTGGCTAAGGCCGGCTCACCGACAGTGCCCGTGCCAGGTTTTGACGTGCGAATCTTCGACGAAAGCGGTGTCGAGGTTCCTCACGGTCGTGAAGGCCTCATCATGATTCGCACTCCCCTGCCGCCAGGTTGCATGTCGCGAGTCTGGGGTGACGACGACAAGTTCTTTGACACGTACCTGCGACAGTCGCCCGGCTTTTATCTGACCGGCGACGGCGGTCACTTCGACGAGGACGGTTACCTCTTCGTCATGGGCCGGGTCGACGACGTCATCAACGTGGCCGGCCACCGACTCTCGACGGGCGAAGTCGAGGAGATCCTCGCGTCACACCCCGACGTCGCTGAATGCGCGGTCATCGGTGTCGCCGATGACCTCAAGGGTCAGGTACCGCGAGGACTCGTGGTGCTGAAGGCGGGGGTCGAACGCGATCACGAAGTCGTGAGTGCCGAACTCGTCCAACTCGTTCGCGACCAGCTCGGCGCCGTCGTCTGTCTACGCCAAGTCGACGTGATCGGTGCGTTGCCCAAAACTCGTTCGGGTAAAGTACTGCGCAAGTCCATGCGCGCCATGGCCGACGGTGTCAACCTTCCCGTGCCGTCGACGATCGACAATCCCTCGACGCTCGAGGCCCTTCGCCCGGTGCTCGCGAAGAGCTAGTGCGAGCCCTCGTGGTGCGACGTCTCGCGCGGTGTCGCGGGCTCTGCGGCCGTCGCTGCCGGAATGGCGAGCGTCGAGCGCACGCGTACGCCGAATCGCTGACCCACTCGAGGGTTGATCTGTTTTACCTGGTCGTGTGTTAATTGCACCCAGGTCGTCGAGCCCTTGGGGTTGGTCAGGATCACCCGCACCTCGAAGCCCAAGCGCACCACCTCGCGCACCTCGAGGGTTTCCGCCGCGTCGCTGACGCCGACAAGCTCGAGTTCGTGGGGCCGGTACGCGATGTCGCCCAGTGACGTGATCGGTCCGAGGAAGGACGCGACGAATTCGGTCGCGGGGTGGTCGTAGACGAACGGGGGCCGCCCCGCCTGCTCGATACGACCCTCATTCAAGATCACCAGACGGTCAGCGATCTCCATGGCCTCCACCTGGTCGTGGGTGACCAAAATGGTGGTGATACCGAGTTCTTGCTGTAACGAACGGACCCAACTGCGCAGTTCGGCGCGTACCTGCGCGTCGAGGGCCGCGAATGGTTCGTCGAGCAACAGCACGTCGGGCTTGATCGCCAGGGCTCGCGCGAGCGCCATGCGCTGACGTTGGCCGCCTGACAATTGGTGCGGGTACTGGTCGGCGTAGTCCTCGAGACGCACCAGACGAAGTAGTTCGTCGACCTGCTCGCGACGTTGCGCCCGGGCCACGTGCTGGACCTTCAAGCCGTAGGCAATGTTCTCGCGCAACGAGAGGTGACGAAACGGCGCGTAGTCCTGAAAGCAGAAACCGATGTGCCGGTCACGCGCGGGCGTGTTGGTGACGTCCTTGCCCGCGAGCGAGACTCGCCCACTGTCGAGTGGGGTGAGCCCCGCGATGATCTTGAGCAGCGTGGACTTGCCCGAACCCGAGGGTCCGAGCAACGCAGTCAGCTCTCCCTCGTTCACCACGTCGCTGATGCCGTCGAGGACGAGTCGACCCCGATAGGACTTGGTGACCCCGCTATACGAAACTGCCATGACGTTTCCTTTCGAGTCGGTGGCGCGAGACGCCAATGACGGTGAGGACCAGGACTGACACGAGGGCGAGTAGCAGCGCCCCGACGAATCCTTGGTAGCTGTTGAAACTCTCGAAGTTGGCCCCGATGTTGAGGGTGAGGGTCTGGGTGATCAACGCGATATTGCCCGAGACGATCAAGACCGCGCCGTACTCGCCGATCACGCGCGCCAGGGTAAGCGTGACCCCGTAGGCCGCCGCCCAGGCGATTGAACGCAACGTGATGGTGAAGAAGATCCTCGTCGGCTTGGCACCCAGGGTCGCGGCGGTCTGTTCCTGGTGGTCGCCGATCTCGCGCAAGAGTGGAATCACCTGGCGCGAGACGAGGGGCAGCGAAACGAACACCGACGCCAGCACGATCGCGGGATAGGAAAACATCACCCGTAGTCCCATCGCGGCGAAGGCCGAACCAAACCAACCGTTCTGGGCGTAGGCCAACTCGAGGACCAGTCCGACGATGATTGGCGACAGGGCCAGCGGCACGTCGATCACGACGTCGAGTACTCGGCTCACCTTCGAAGGGTGGCGAACGATCCACAGCGACGCGCCCACGCCGAACAGCACGTTGAGCGGAACAGCCAGGATCGCGACCTTCGCCGTCAGAATGATCGCGAGGTCCATGGCGTGGTCGTGCAACGCCGCCCACAGCTGGGCCCAGCCGTGGCTGAACGCCTGTTGGAAGACGAAGCCCAGCGGCAGAGCGAGCAGTGCGCCCACGTAGCCGATCACGACGATCCGCAGGACGAGTGAGGAGCGCCTCATCCTCGCCTCAACGCGAGTCGTCGCGCGACAACGTTGCTGGCGATCAAGACCGCCAGGGCACCGACGAGCAGAAACAGCGCCACGGCGGCCGCGCCGGGGTCGTTGCCCTGGGAGACCAGCGAATAGACGTACGAACTCGACACCTCCGAGCGGTAGGGCAGGTTGTTCGAGATAAAGACCACTGAGCCGTACTCGCCCAACGCTCTCGCGAAGGCGAGACCCGTGCCGGTCAACAGCGACGGGAGGATGGCGGGCAAGGTCACCGTTCGAAAGACTCGAGCCGACGACGCTCCCAGGGTCGCGGCGGCGTCCTCGGCGTCGACGGTGAGTGACTCGAGCACCGGCTGGACCGCGCGCACCGAGAACGGCAGCGTCACGAACATGATCGCGACGGTGATACCCACCCAGGTGCCGGTGATGTTGACGTGAAAGGGCGAATGCGGTCCGTAGAGGGTGTAGAACGTCACGCCGGCCACGACCGTGGGCAACGCGAACGGCAAGTCAATGATCGCGTTGAGCACACCGCGCCCAGGGAAGCGGTCGCGAACGAGTACGTAGGCCGTCGCGGTTCCCGCGACGGCATTGAAGGCCGCGGCAAAGAGTGAACAGGTGACGGTCAGTTTCATGGCGTCGAGTGACTCGGTGCTCGTGGCGGCATCCCAAAAGGCCCCCAGTCCGTGACTGAAGGCGTTGTTAAGAAGTGCCGCCATCGGGATCAGCACCAGCAGACTGAGGTAGCCCACTGCGACACCCTTGGCTAGGTAGGTACGTGGGTCCTCGTGCGCGCGCACGCGGCGAACCGGCCGCCACGTGGGTGGCGGCCGGTCGCTCGAAAGCTCGGACGTATTAAGAGGCTTGACCGGCAAATTGCTCCAGATAGGTCACGATGCCCGCCGATGGATGCGTTGAGTCGTTCTTCGGGAACGTCACGGCAGAGCCGAAAAACTCGGGGTCGATCGTCGGCCAACCGTAACCACTGAGATCGACAACCGTCAGTAGCTTGGTCTTGGTTTGGAACTCGGGGAAGTTCGTGTTGGTGTCCGCCCACACGGACTTCAGCACCGAACGGTAGCCGAGCGACGCGAAGATGTTCTGACCTTGGACCGAAAACAGGAACTTGTAAAACGCCACGGCGGCCGGATTCTGGAGTCCGGTGTAGGTAAGCGCCAGGGGGTTCTCGATCAACAGCGTCTGTGGGGGCACCACGACTTGGATCTTGTCACCCGCCTTCACGGCGGCGATGGCGTCGTCCTCGTAGTCGAGCAACACGTTGCCCGTGCCGGCGAGGAACGTCGACAGAGCCGCCGAACCACTGACGGGCTGGGCGACGGTGTGCTCAAGAATCGACTTGAGGAAGTTCTGGGCCTGGTTTGGCGTGTGCTTAGTTGCGATCCACGCGGCGTAGGCACCCACCAGGTTCCACTTCGCACTGCCCGAAGTCGCGGGATTCGGGGTGACGATCTGAACGCCGCTGCCCGTGAGCTGACTCCAATTCGTAATGCCAAGCGGGTTACCCGCGCGCACGATGAACACGACGGTCGAATCAGTCACCATACCCGGGGTTGGATACGTCGTCACGGCCTTCTTGCCGAAGATGCGCGGGTTGACGCCGCCGATCGAGTTCTCCTGGCTCGCCCACGAGGCCGGAACGTGGTTCGCCTCGACCAGGGTCGCCATGTTCGAGTAGTAGGAAAGGTTGACGACGTCAGCAGGCAGACCGTTCACGACGTTCGTAGTCTCGGTGTCCGAGGCACCGATTGAGTTGGTGAACTTCACGCTCTGTCCTGCGGGGGTGGCCTGGAAGGCTGCCTCTTCGGCTTTTAACGCCGGTCCGACGACCGAGTAGCCGACCACGTTGACGTTGGTCGTGCTCGCCGCACTCGCCGGAAGAGCGACAGACGCCGCTAATGTGAGGCCGCCCGCTCCGATCGCCAACATTTGAGGCCATTTACGCACATTCCACTTCATTACGACTCGCTTTCTCTACTATTTCTAGTAACCAAATAGGAATAGTAATGAAGGTTAGTCGTTGCGTCGAGTGGGGTCAAGTAACCAGGCCGCGAGCAGCCGTTGGGCTCGCCTCAGCCGTTCTCGCGCCACAGACCGAGGTACTTGGCGGCGTCGATGAGCGATTCACGAGCCTCGGGGTGCGCGGTGTTCTCGATTAGCAGTCGGGCCTGGGCGTGCTGGCTACGCCCGAAGAGCGGCGCGATGCCGTTCTCGGTGACTACGACCGAGTGCTGGAACGACGTGGCGGGCACCTGCAGCATTGGCAGGATGCTGGAAGTGGAGGTCTTCTCGTGCCACGAGTGCAATGCCAGCACTGACTGGCCCTGCGCGGAGTGCAAGGCTCCACCCACGAAGTCCGGTTGTCCCCCGTATCCCGAATAAATGGTGCCCCGCACGTAACTAGCGTTGGCCTGGGCGTACAAGTCGATCTGAATGGCTGTGTTGATCGCGAGCATCAAGGGATGCTCGGCGATGCGCGCGGGATCGTTCACCGTCTCCGTGCGCCGCATCACGAGTCGAGGGTTGTCGTGAGCCCACTGATAGAGCTCGGACGAACCGAACAAGAACGTCGAGACAATCGGTCGAGAGCGGTCGAGTGCGCCGATGCGCTCGAGGTCCAACACGCCGTCGCTGATCATTTCAGACCAGATACCCAGGTCGCGCCGACCTCGCATGTGCGAGAGCGCCGCGTCGGGAAGCGCGCCAATACCCATCTGCAACGTACTGCCGTCTCGCGCGAGACTCGCGACGTTCTCACCAATCCCGAGCGCCACGTCGTCGGTCTCGCGTTCAACCGGGCTCGGCAACGCCGCCTCGACCTCTATAGCGAGGTCGATCATGTCAAGGTCCAACTCGCCGTCGCCACGGGTATAGGGCATCTGGGGGTTCACCTGGGCAATGACGAGCCCCCCGCGCCGACGGACCTCTTCTATGGCGGCCGGCATGATGTTCACCTCGATCCCCAGTGACACCTTGCCCCCCTTGGGCGCCGATGTCTGGATCAAGACAGCCTCGGGAGGTCGGTTGAGGGCAAACAGCCTCGGCACGAGCGAAAGTCGCATGGGTAGGTAGTCCATGGTGGGATCGTTTCGCACGCCCGGGCCCACGAAGGGCGTCTCAGTGACCAGGCCCTCGCGAATTGGCCAACCGGCCTGAGGATTGAGCACGAAGAGTCGACACCGATCGAGGGTCGCAGTGAGCACGCGCAGCAGCTCGTGCGGGGTGGCAAAGTTGCCCGACACGGCGACGCGCGGTTCAACGCCCGCGAGCGACGCCAGTCGCTTGGCGATGATTGTTTCGTTGACGAATTCCATGAGGCACCTCTCGAATTACGTGGCTCCGAAACTCGAGCCACTCCCAGTTTGGTTGGTCGAGTCGACCATCATCTAGGGCACTTCGTCCCGCGAACGCTGTTCAGTTCACCGATCAGAGCCGTACCCGGGGAGGTGTCGATCGGTAGAATTGGGCGAGAAAGGTCGGCATGAGAACCGACGTTCGTGCGCGTGACGCCACGAAAGTGACTTGCCAAGAGAGGGTGATTCCAGTCATTGACTGGACGCAGCATGGAGAAGAGGGATTCCTTCGTCTTACGACACCTGGCCGAGCTTCAACCTGAACTCTGGTGGCTCGACGCCGACCCGCTCGAGCCTGCTCCGCACCCGGCGCTAATTGGCGACATCGGGGCCGATTTGTGCGTCGTGGGTGCCGGCTACACCGGACTGTGGACGGCGCTGCTCGCCAAGGAACGTGACCCCGATCGCGTCGTGGTCGTCGTTGAGCAGTATGAGACTGGCGCGGGCGCCTCGGGGCGCAACGGCGGTTTCTGTTCGGCGTCGCTCACGCACGGCTTCGCCAACGGTCTGCGTCGTTTCCCCGCCGAGATGTCCGTAATCGAACGACTCAGTCGTGAGAATCTCGACGAGATCGAAGCCACCATCCGTCGCTACAACATCGAGTGCGATTGGGAGCGCACCGGCGAACTACGAGTCGCCCTCGCGCCCTGGCAGTTCGAGAACATGGCCGAAGAGGCTCGACTTCGCAACGAGATGGGCGATCACGTCGTGGTCTTGTCGCGCGAAGAGGTCCAGGCGCGTATCCACTCCCCCCTCTACCACGGCGCGCTGTTCGACGCCGACGGTACTGCGCTGGTCGATCCAGCTCGACTCGTCTGGGGCCTCGAGAAGGCGTGCGTGTCACTCGGTGTCACGATCTTTGAGAACTCCAAAGTCGATTGGCTCGAGGACGTCGACGACGCGGTGCGGGTGCACGTCCCCTACGGCGCGGTGACCGCGGCCAAGGTGGCGCTCGCCACCAACGTCTTTCCCTCGCTCGTGCGAAGGGCGCGCAAGTACGTCGTGCCGGTGTTCGACTACGAGATCGTCACCGAGCCGCTCACCGACGAGCAACTCGAGAGCATTGGCTGGGCGGGGCGCGAAGGCGTCGCGGACTCGGGCAATCAGTTCCACTACTACCGCCTGACCCAGGACCGGTCCATCCTCTGGGGCGGCTACGACACGATTTACAACTTTCGCGGCAAGGTCCAACGCAACTACGAGTTCAACGCCGAGACCTACGCCACCCTCGCCAGCCACTTCCTTGACACCTTTCCTCAACTCGCGGGGATCAAGTTCACCCACGGCTGGGGCGGTGCCATCGACACCTGCACGCGCTTCTCGCCGTTCTGGGGCACGGCGCATCGCGGCCAGGTCGCCTACGTCATGGGCTTCACTGGTCTCGGCGTCGCCTCCACGCGTTTTGGCGCCCAGACGATGCTCGACCTGCTCGAGGGCGCCGAAACCGAACGAACCCGACTCACGATGGTGCGCAAGAAGCCCCTGCCGTTCCCGCCCGAGCCGTTTCGCTGGCTCTTCATCCGCCTCACGCAGTGGTCGATCAAACGTGCCGACGAGAACGAGGGCAGGCGCAACCTCTGGCTACGACTCCTCGACGCGATCGGTCTGGGATTCGACTCCTGATCGCCGCCTCCGGTCAGGGACCGAAGGCGGCCAGGACGTCTTAGTCTTCGTCGCCCGAACCCATGAGGTCCGAGATCATGTTCACGACCGTCGGGTCCATCAACGTCGTCACGTCACCCAGTTGACGGTGCTCGGCCACGTCGCGCAAGAGCCGGCGCATGATCTTGCCCGAGCGGGTCTTGGGTAGTTCAGGTGTGAGGATGATTTGACGGGGCCGCGCGATCGGACTGATGACCTTGGCGACGTGTACGCGCAACTCCTCGATCACCGCCGACTGGTCCTTATCCTTGTCGTCCGCGGACAGCTTCAGCGTCACGAAAGCCACGATCGCCTGACCCGTCAGGTCGTCGCTCGCTCCCACCACGGCCGCCTCGGCGACGGCGGGGTGACCGACGAGGGCGTGTTCCACTTCGGTCGTCGAGAGACGGTGTCCCGAGATGTTCATGACGTCGTCGATGCGACCGAGCAGCCAGATGTCACCGTCGTCGTCTCGCTTGGCGCCGTCGCCCGCGAAGTACACGCCCGGGAAACGCGACCAGTAGGTCTCCTTGAACCGCTCGGGGTCACCGTAGATCCCTCGGGTCATCGAGGGCCACGGCTGGGTGATCACGAGATAACCACCTTCCCCGTTCCCAACGGAGTTGCCGTCGTTGTCGACGATGTCAACCGAGATCCCCGGCAAGGCCTTCATCGCGGCACCCGGCTTGGTGGCGGTGATGCCCGGCAACGGCGAGCACATGATGGCGCCGGTCTCGGTCTGCCACCAGGTGTCCACGATCGGGCAGCGACTGCCGCCGATGTGCTCGCGATACCACATCCACGCCTCGGGGTTGATGGGCTCGCCCACCGTGCCCAAGAGGCGCAGGCTCGACAGGTCGTGGCTCTTAGGGAACTCCTCGCCCCACTTCATCAGGGTGCGGATCGTCGTTGGGGCCGTGTAGAGAATCGTCGCCTTGAACTGTTCGATGATCTTCCACCATCGGTCCTTGCCGCCCGAGTCGGGCAGCCCCTCGTACATGATCTGGGTGACGCCGTTGATGAGCGGTCCGTAGACAATGTACGTGTGACCCGTGATCCAACCAATGTCTGCCGCGGTCCAGCAGATGTCCGAGTCCGCCTTCACGTCAAAGACGTTGAAGTGCGTATAGGCCGCTTGGGTGAGGTAACCCGCCGTCGTGTGAAAGATGCCCTTGGGCTTGGCGGTCGTGCCTGAGGTGTACATGATGAACATGGTCTGCTCGGCCGGGAAGAACTCAGGCGTATGTTCCGTGCTCTGCTTGTCGACGATCTCGTGCCACCAGTGGTCGCGACCTTTCGTCCATTCGACGTCACTGCCGGTACGCTTGACGACGAGCACGGCCTTGACGTTCGGACACGACTTGAGTGCCTCGTCGACCGCGGGCTTGAGTGGACTCGCCGCGCCACGTCGAAACGCGCCGTCGGCGGTGACCACGAACTGACAGTCCGAGTCGAGGATGCGACTCGACAACGCATCCGCGGAGAACCCGCCGAAGACCACCGAGTGCACCGCTCCCAGTCGCACGATCGCGAGCATCGTCACGACCGCTTCGGGAATCATCGGCATGTAGACCGCGACGCGGTCGCCTTTCTTCACGCCGAGTTCGGTCAGCGCGTTCGCCGCTTGGGCGACGAGTTTTTGCAGGTCCGCGTAGGTGATCGTGCGCGACTCACCTTCCGCGTCGGCGACCCAGTGGTAGGCAACCTTGGCACCCTTGCCCGCGGCGACGTGACGGTCGACGCAGTTAACACTGGCGTTCAGCTCGCCGTCGCTGAACCACTTGGCGAACGGGAGATCCCACTCGAGGGTCTTGGTCGGTTCCTTGTGCCACACCAGCCGGTCGGCTTGCTTGCGCCAGAAGGCGAGCGGGTCGGCATCGGCTTCGGCGTAGATCGATGGTTGCGCGTTCGCCTGCTTCGCGAACTTTGCGCTTGGCGCAAAGCTACGAGTCTCCTCGAGCCACGCTTCAAGTTTTGCTTCGGTCATGTTTTCCCCCACGCTCTAACGTCGAGACGACGTCTGTCGCTTCGACGAACTTCCTTCTTGCGGTACTTCCCCCGTGGCGACATCGTCGTAACCGGTCGCTCACTTCGTACTTGAGAGTACCTTGCTTACCCCCCAAAACGCCAACAGCGCCCTTGCACGAGGCAGGGGCGCTGTTGGCTTTTGGGTCCGAGGTTAAGACACCATTGTGTCTATATTAGCCTCGCGGGCCCACCGGTAGTACAACTCGCTTGTGGGTCTCGTTGATGACCCCGGCCGCCGAGGCGTACCAGGCCAGTAGCGCGGTCAAGAGACCGAGCCAGCCACCGATCCTCGTCATGTCCGTGTGACCCGCGCCCCAGGCGCCAATCGTCAGGAAAATGAAGGTGAGCGACAGTGCGACGAAGACCGACAGGACCGCAGTGCTCGTCCTGAGGGCCGCCACGGTCATGTACAACGTGAAGATCGTCCAAGCCAGCAGATAGATCCCCGTGGTGTCCGTGCCACCCGCTACTGGACCACCGTGAATCAGTAGCCAGAGGCCGATCCAGAACGCGCCGTATGAGGTGAACGCGAGAGCACCGAAGGTGTTCTTGCGCGCAAACTCCCACATACCGGCCGCGAACTGCGCAGTGCCACCGTAGATGAGTGCCAAGGCGAGGGCCGCAGCCACTCCCGCACCGTGCCACAGGTTGGCGTTCGCGCTGCTCAGACAGAACGTGGTCATGGCGAATCCAGCGAGTCCTAATGGACCGGGATCCGCAACGCTATAGTCAGACATTTAATTCCCCCCAGTTATGGTTGTTAACAAGCCACCGGGTTGACGGCTCAGATATGATTTAACACCCCCGTAACGAGCCGTGCAGGGATTCGGACCATCTTTTTGTGAATGGAATCACAAATGAGACCGCTCTACCCGCCAGTAAGGCTGCTCCTGCATGGCGCAGGGTGTCTGAGAGAATTTTCAGTAGATAAAAGGGTTTTCAGGACTTAACCAGGAGACGTGTCAATGGCGCGTCGCATCGCTCCAATGAATCCTTCGATTTCGCGAGGGCCACCCCCGTCCAGGACGACCCGGACCAGTGCGGAACCCACGATCACCCCGTCACTCACGTTCGCCGCGTCTCGAGCCTGATCGGGCGTGGAAATGCCGATGCCGACGTAGGTCGGAAGATCACTTCGCTCGCGAATCATCGCGACCACACGCTCGGCGTCCCCGCCGTCACTGGTGCTGCCGGTCACGGCCATGCGCGACGAGGCGTAACAGAAACCTTCGCTGACGCTCGTCACGAGCGCCACGCGATCGCCGGGTGTCGAGGGGGCCACCAAGAAGACCGTCGCGACGTCCGCCATTTCGGCGGCGCTTCGCCAAGGGCCTGACTCCTCGACCGTGAGGTCCGGGAGAATCGCACCGCTAATGCCACTCGCTCGCAGCGTGCCCGCGACTCGCACGAGACCGTAGTGCAACAAGAGGTTGTAGTACGTCATCGCAATCAACGGAACTGACGTTGCGATGGTTGACAACTCCGCCGTGAGCGAATCGATCGTCGTACCTGCCTCGAGTGCACGTAGCGATGCTTCTTGTATGACCACGCCGTCGAGCATGGGATCGGAAAAAGGTATGCCGATCTCCACGGCGTCCGCACCCGCGAGCACGGCAGCTTCGACGTGTCGCACCCAGTCGGCGGTCGCGCCCGCGACGAAGTAAGGCACGAGTGCCTTGCGGCCCGCGTCGCGAATTCCACGAAGCGTCTTCTCCAAACTCTTCACGACGGACCTCGAAGGATCTCGCGAACCTGCGCGACGTCCTTATCACCGCGACCCGACAAGTTGAGCAGCACCGTCGAACCGAGGGGGATCGAAGAGCCGGCTTCCTTCATGATCCAGGCCACGGCGTGCGCGGTTTCGAGCGCGGGGATGATGCCTTCGAGCTCGCTCAAGGTCTTGAGTGCGCCAAGGACCTCGTCGTCGCCTATGGCCACGTACTCGGCGCGGCCCGTCGAGGCGAGGTGCGCATGCTCGGGACCGATGCCCGGGTAATCTAAGCCCGCCGAGATCGAGTGCGCCTCTTCGATCTGACCGAACTCGTCTTGGATGAGAAAGGACTTCATGCCGTGAAGCACCCCCGGTGAGCCCTTACCCACGGCACTACCACCGGCCGCCTCGACGCCCACGAGTCGAGCACGCGTATTGGCGAAACCGGCGAAAACGCCGGCGGCGTTCGATCCCCCGCCCACGCAGGCCACCACCAGGTCGGGAGTCCCGACCCCCAGTTCGTCGAGCTGGACGGCGGCCTCGCGTCCGATGATCGACTGGAACTCCCTCACCATCAGGGGGAATGGGTGGGGACCCATGACTGAACCAATGCAGTAGTGCGTATCGTCCACGCAGGACACCCATTCGCGCATTGCCTCATTGACCGCGTCCTTCAGCGTCTTCGATCCCGACGTGACGGGAACCACGCTGGCACCTAGAAGTTCCATGCGAAAGACGTTCAGTACCTGGCGAGCGGTGTCGACTTCACCCATGAACACCGTGCACGACAACCCGAAGCGAGCGGCAGCGGTGGCGGTCGCCACGCCGTGCTGTCCGGCGCCGGTTTCGGCGATCACTCGATGTTTGCCCATGCGTTTGGTGAGCAGCGTCTGGCCAATGACGTTGTTGATCTTGTGCGAGCCGGTGTGGGCGAGGTCCTCTCGTTTGGCGAACACGCGAACACCGAGCGAGGCCGAGAGTCGTGGCAACGGCGTGACCGGTGTCGGACGCCCTGCGAACTCGCGTAATACCAGTTCATACTCATCAATGAAAGATTGGTCACTCCACGCCTCAAGGAACGCCGCCTCGAGTTCGAGACAGGCTGGCATGAGCGCTTCGGGCACGAAACGACCACCGAACAGGCCGAAGTGTCCGAGTTCGTCGGGCGCCGCCATGAAATGCGCTGCGTCAGTCATGTCTTTCCTCCACGGCCCCAAGCACTCGCTGCCATTTGGACGAACTTAGTCACTCGTGCGGGGTCCTTGACCCCAGGGGCGGACTCGACCCCGGTCGCCACGTCGACGCCCCAGGGTCTCACGCTCTCGATGACGTCGATCACGTTGTCAGGCTTGAGCCCGCCCGCCGCAATCACGGGAACGTCGAAGTGACGTTCGCGCAGCGCGTCCCACGAATGCTCGCGTCCGCTTCCTGGTTCGATCCCGTCGATCAGAATCGCGTCGACGCGCGTCTCGTCGAACTCGAAGAATTCCTCGGTACCGACGGACAACGCTTTGATGACTCCGAGTCGCCTACGTCGTAGTTCCTTCAGTAACGTCTCGTCCAAGGGCCCGTGGACCTGGACCACGTCGACGCCACTCGCGTCGGCCATCGCCACGACGAAGGCGGTTTCGTCGTCACGAAAGACGCCCACGTGGACAATGCCGTCGCTGGCGTCGACTATCTCATGGGCGAGCACTTCGTCGACACGGCGCGCCGACGGGGCGAAAATCACGCCGAGCGCGTCCGCACCCGCGTCGCGAACCATGAGGGCGTCACCCACCGAGGTCACGCCGCAGATCTTGACGAGTCGCTCGCGCGCGGCGAATTCAGTCACGGGGTGCTCGCGCCACTGACGCGAACTTGCGCACCAGCGTCGCCGGATCCCTCGAGCGGACGAAGGCTTCGCCAACGAGCACTGCGTCAAAACCGGCCTGCGCGGTGCGCTCGACGTCGACGACTTTCACGAGGCCGGACTCGGCGACCCGTATGATCCCAGGGTCCAGTGCGGACACGACCTGCGCCGCGCGCTGCTCGTCGACCTCAAAGCTTCGAAGGTCGCGCTGGTTCACGCCCACGATGCGCGCGCCCAAGTCGCTCGCCCGACGGGCTTCTTCCACGTCGTGCACCTCGACGAGGGCGTCGAGGGCGACGCGGTGCGCCAGGTCAAGAAACACTCGCAATTCGAGGTCGGTCAGGGCCGCCACGATCAACAACACGGCGCTCGCGCCCATCTCGGCGGCGTCAAGTACGTCGTTCTCACAGACCGTGAAATCCTTTCGCAGCACGGGTAGCGCGACGCTCTGGCGCACCAGTGTGACGTCCGCGCTCGAACCCGCGAAGTGCTCTTCGTCGGTGAGAACCGAGACGGCGCTCGCCCCGCCTTGCTCGTAGGCGCGCGCGAGGCTCACGGGGTCGAGATGCTCGTCGATCCAACCCTTCGATGGTGAACGACGCTTGACCTCGGCGATAATTCGTACGTACGGTTCTTCGCGGGGTGCCAGAGCGTCATGAAAAGAAGGTCCCTCGTAACGAACGTTCTGGACCCGCTCCTGCCAGACCCTCGTATCATTTCGGGCCCGCTCGCGGTGCGCGCTGAGGATCGCGTCGAGATACGTGGCCGGCATCGTCCAATCGTACCGGGCCCGGTCGCGACGACTGGCGCGACTAACTTGTCCCTATGCCTCGACGCTCTCTCAACGCTCGATGATCTCGTCATTCTCCCAGGACGTCCTCAATCCCCTCGTGCGCGGCACGAATCTCGAGCGAGAACACGCCCGCGACGCGCTCCACGAGATCCTGCTCGGTCACGTCGACGGCGTGCTGATCGCCAGCTTTCTCACGGCCTTGACGGCCAAGGGCGAGACGGCCGATGAGATGACTGGTTTCATTGACGCCATGATGGCCTCGGCCGCCACTTTCTCGGTGGGGCCCAACGCCATCGACCTCGTAGGCACCGGTGGTGATCAACTCCACACGGTGAACATCTCGACGATGGCGGCCTTCGCCGTCGCCGGCTGCGGTGTTCGTGTCGCCAAGCACGGCAATCGCGCGGCCTCGTCGTCGGTAGGCTCGGCCGACGTGCTCGAAGCCCTGGGCGTGCGCCTCGACGTCGAAGCATCCACCGTGCAGCGCTGCGTCGAGGAGGCGGGCATAGGCTTCCTCTTCGCACCGAAGTTCCACCCGGCGCTCGGTCATCTCGCCCCAATTCGCCGGGAGTTGGGTTTTCGCACGATCTTCAACGTGCTCGGTCCCCTGGCGAATCCGGCCCTCGTGGAGCGTTCACTCATCGGGGTCGCCCAACGTCACTTACTGGGTTCGATGGCCCAGGTCCTGCACGCACGCGGCATTCGCTACGCCATTCTCGTCAACGCCGACGACGGACTTGACGAACTCTCGCTCGGCTCGGACTCGACCTTGCAGGTCATCACCCCCGAGGGGATCGACGTTCAGCGACTGGACGCCGCGGGCGTACTGGGGCGGCGCCACGACGTTACCGATCTTCGAGGGGGCGACGTTGCCGACAACGTGGCCACCGTGCGTTCGTTCCTCGATGGCGCACCGAGCCCCGTCTTTGACGTCGCGTGCGCCAACGCCGGGCTCGCGTTGATGGTGGCGGGGGTTGCGGGCGACCTGCCCGAGGGTTTTGATCTCGCCGTGCAAAACGTCCGCAACGGCAACGCCGCGAATGCGCTGGCGAAACTTGTCGCGCTCTCAAACGCCTAGAGCAGTCGCAGCTCGGTACGGTACCGCTTCGCGTTCCAGACGTAGAGTGCCGCTCCCTCGTCGATCGCTTCTTGGGAACTGGCCCCCTCCTTTATCTGGGCGGGCACGCCCACCGCGAGCGCTCCTTCGGGTACCTCCATGCGATTGCGTACGACCGCGCCGGCCGCGACCATCGCGCCGCTTCGCACGTGAGCGTGATGCAGAACCACCGAGCCACTACCCACCAGCGCCCGATCGTGGATCACGCAACCTTCGAGATGCGCCAGGTGGCCCACGACGCAGTCGTCGCCCACGATGGTTGGAAATGCCTCGACCGCGTGCACCACCGTGCCGTCCTGGATAGACGTGCGCGCACCGATGATTATCGTGCCGTAGTCCCCGCGCAGCACCGCCCCCGGCCAGATCGACGATTCGGGGCCGATGCGTACGTCGCCGATTACCACCGCGTCGGGATGCACGAACGCGTCAGGATCAATGGTCGGAACTCGGTCACCGAGCGCGTAGATGGGCATCAGAACCTCCTATGGGACAACCACGAAATTAACTGATAGATCCGCCAGCCGAGGTAGATCACGGACGAGACGATGAAGAAGCGCCAGAGCCAAGGCATCGGCTCTTTGGTGACCTCGGGGACCTCTTCACCGCACACCTCGCAGACATCGCCCTCGACCGGCCGATCGCAGTTCTCGCACCACCGCGCCACTATTCCACCCGTACGCGCACGCGAAGCGGTGACGAACCGAGTTCGAAGCGCTCACGCAGCGAACGCTCGACGTAACGCATGTACGTCGCGGGCAGACGGCCCGCCACGAACAACGTGAACGTCGGCGGCTCGGTGGCTCCCTGGACCGCGTAGCGGATCTTTCCCGTCGGCGCGGGTTGCTTGATCTGCAGGTCGCGAATCGCTCGATTAAGTGCACCGGTGGGCACCCGCTTGACGTAATCGGCCGCGGCGATCGACAGTGCGGGCAAGATCCGGTGCACGCCCTTGCCGGTGGTGGCGGTCGTCTTCATCACGGGTGCGTCGCCCAGGAAGGCGAGTTTCTCGCCCACGCTCGCGAGCACGGCGTCGCGCTCGTCGACCGGGACGAGCTCCCACTTGTTGAGTACCACCAGCGCCGGACAACCCGCCGCGGAGATGCGCTCGGCGAGACGCTGGTCCTGACCAGTCGCACCAATCGTCGCGTCGATCACCAATACGGCGATGTCGGCGCGGTCCAGGGCGTCCAGACTGCGCAGGACGGCGTACGTCTCGAGTCCGGCCTCGGTCTTGGCGCGACGCCGCATACCGGCGGTGTCGATGAAACGGATGAGTCCCACTTCGGTCGCGACGACCGTGTCGATGGCGTCACGGGTCGTGCCGGGCAGGTCGTGCACGACCGAGCGCTCCTCGCCAATGAGTTGATTGAACAGCGTGGACTTGCCCACGTTGGGCCGCCCCACGATCGCCACGCGCAGCGCACCGTCGTCGTCCGCGTCCGCCGTCTCTTCGACCTCGAGTTGTTCGCCCAATTCGTCGACGACGTAGTCCAACAGATCTCCCGAACCGCGACCGTGCAGGGCACTGACGGTGTGCGGGTCGCCCGCGCCCAACTGGAGGAATTCCCAGCTATTGGCCTCGTGCTGTAGGTCGTCGACCTTGTTCACTACGAGCACCACCCGATGCCCGCTTCGAAGCGCCCAGCGCGCCGCGTGGGTATCCTCGTCGACGAGACCCGTCGTCACGTCCACGACGAGTAGCACCAGGTCGGCGTTCGCGAGCGCGGCGTTCGCCTGTTCGGAGACCTTTCCTTCGAGGTCACTGCCCGACTCGAGCCATCCGCCGGTGTCCACAACGTCGAAGGTGAGTCCCCGCCACTCGACCTCGACGGCCTTGCGATCACGGGTGACCCCGCGGTGCTCTTCGACGACCGTCACGCGTTTACCCGCGAGACGGTTCACCAGCGAACTTTTGCCGACGTTGGGTCGTCCTACGACGACCACTTGGGGGCGTCTCACGACGACACCAGTCGTTTCGCGCGCGCGGACTCGAGGGCGTGACGGAGGTCTTGGCCAGTCGTGCGCACCGCGCGCACGTCGTGGGCCAAGTCATCAAGACCCAGGCCGTCGAGGAACCGTCCCTCGGAGAGGCATACGTCGGGTACCAGACACGTCGTCGTGCGGGCCACGGTGGCCAACGCCTCGTCGATGTCGTGACCCGTGAGCAGGCCCGCGACCTTGATGTTGCCACCGAAGTACTTGTTCTTCACACTCAGGATCGCCACGTCGGCGTAGCCGTGGGCGTCGAAGAGCTCACGTAGCACCGGCGCGGCGTACTCGCCGGTCACGACTAGAACGTCACTGGCGTCACCGTCAAACTCGCGCGCGTCGGCCCGAGCGCGGTAGCCCCACGCGGGCGCGCCGTCCACGGACTGGAAGAAGCCCGTGCCGAGTTTCTCCATCTCGTAGGCGCCGGCGAAACTCTCGGCGAACGCCGCCACGAGTCCGATGCCGTTTTCCGCCTGGTCGAGCGACTCGAAGGTCGCCGCATTGGGCGGTGTCCTACCCGCCACCAGATAGAACTCGTCACTGGCGAAGACCGTGACGCGCCCGAGTAACTCGACTGACAGGTCGCGGAAGCGCTCGGCGAGCGCGACGACGTCGCGAGCCTCTTCGCGCGTGTGGGCGCGCATCGATTCCTCGCCCGAGAAGTCGCTCACGCCCACCGGCACCAGGGCCACGCTCGCGAGTTCGGGGTACAGCGAGAGCACGTCGCCGAGCGTGCGTTCGAGTTCCGCGCCGTCATTGACGCCGGGACACACCACGACCTGCGCGTGCACTTCGACCCCGCCGCGCAAGAGCTCTCGCAACCAGCGCAGGCTCGTCGCGCCACGTGGATTGCGCAGCATCTCAGCGCGCAGCTCGGGGTTCGTTGAGTGTACCGACACGTAGAGCGGTGAGAGTCCCTCATCGAGCACGCGCTCGAGGTCGAACTCGGTGAAGCGCGTGAGCGTCGTGTAGTTGCCGTAGAGAAAGGAGAGGCGAAAATCGTCGTCCTTCACGTAGAGCGACCGTCGCATGCCCTTGGGCAATTGGTAGATGAAGCAGAAGGAACAATGGTTGTCACAGGTGCGGATCCGGTCAAAGACCGCTGAGTCGATCGATAGACCCAAGGGCTGGCCGACCTGCTTGTGGACGGTGACCTTGCGGTCGAGCGGCTCGCCCTCTCGGCGCACCACCAGGGCCACCACCTCACCGTCGATCAGCTGCTGGTACTCGATGATGTCGGTGGGCTCACGACCATTGACCGAGACCAGCTCGTCACCTTCGACGAGGTCCACCGCCGAAGCCGGTGAATTCTGGGTAATTGAGGAAATTCGAGCGCCCGACACGACAACAGCCTAAAGCGTGGGAAAAGGGGCGACTCACCTAGGCTGGCATTGTGAAAGTCGATACCGTGGTCCTCGCGGCGCCCCGAGGGTTCTGCGCCGGGGTCGAAAAAGCCATCAAGGCCCTGGACTGGATGACCAGGGTCTTCGAGCCGCCGATCTACTGCTACCACGAGATCGTCCACAACCAATTCGTCGTGCAACATTTCCGCACCCTCGGGGTCATCTTCGTCAACGACGTTGCCGACGTCCCCCAGGGTTTTCCGGTGATGCTGAGTGCGCACGGTTCGCCGCCCCAGGTCATCGACGCCGCAAAGAAGGGTGGCGGCACGGTCGTCGACGCAGTCTGTCCCCTGGTCACCAAGGTCCACCACGAGTTGAAGGTTCGCGCGAAGAAGGGCTACACCGTGCTCTACGTGGGTCACGAGGGCCACGAGGAGGCGGTGGGCACCATGGCCGTCGCACCGCGTTCGGTGCACCTCATCGAGTCGACCGGGGACATCGACAGCCTCGCGCGAAAGAAGGAAGGACCGTTCGCTCTGTTGAGCCAGACCACGCTGAGCTTTGACGAATGGAAGCACCTGCGCGACTACGCCGAAGAGCGCTTTCCCGACATCTGGATGCCCAACCGCAGCGACCTGTGCTTCGCCACCACCAACCGTCAGGCGGCGCTTCGCGCCATCGCCACCCACGCCGACGCCGTGATCGTCATTGGCTCCGCGAACTCCTCTAATACCGTCGCCCTCACCGAGACCGCCAAGGCCGTGGGATGTCCGCGCGTGCTGCGCGTGAACAGTGCCGCGGAACTGCCCGACGACTTTGAAGGCACCGTCGCGGTCACCGCGGGCGCGTCGGCCCCCGAGTCACTGGTGAACGAAGTCCTCGAGGTCCTGGACCCGGTGAACGGCGTGACGGTCAAGTCGGTCACGGTCGAGGACGAGTACTTCCCTCCCCCGCCCGAGCTGCGCGAGATTCTCAAGTCTCTGTCGGCGATGATTGAACTCATGTTGCTCACGTCCAAAGTCTCCACTTTCGACCCCCAGGCGGATCGCGAATTCACCGCGGCCCAGGTGCTCGCGCCCAACTAAGCCAAAACCAGGTTTCTGGCTATTATTTACCAATGAGTTCTTTCTCGAGCATGGACGTCTCGACGCGCGAGCAGTGGATGACCATCGCCGAAGAGACCATCGCGGCCCAGCCGCGCGTGGGACAACAACTCCTCTCGATGGTCAAAGGTCTTAGTGCGATCACCGACGGCTTCTCGGTCGATCAGATGGAGCACGCCCTGCAGACCGCGACGCGCGCCGAGCGCGATGGTGCCGACGAAGAGGTCATCGTCGCCTCCTTGTTGCACGACGTGGGCAAGTTGATCTCGGTCCCCAACCACCCCCGGATCGCCGCGGAGATACTCAAGCCCTACGTTCGCCACGAGGTCTATTGCATGGTCGCCTACCACCAGGACTTCCAGGGTCGCTACTACTACGAGTACCTGGGTATGGACCCCACCCTGCGCGAACAGCACGTGGCACAGACCTGGTACCCACTGGCCGAACGATTCGCCGACGCCTGGGACCAGAAGGCCTTTGACCCGACCTACCAATCCGAAAGCCTCGAACACTTTGAGCCCATGGTGCTTCGCGTGTTCGCGCAGGCGAAGTCCCTCTAAGGATCACCGTGGCCAGCGAGAACCTTGAGAAGCGTCGAAGCGTGCGGCTGCGCGCCTACGCCATCGATCAGGCGCTCGCCCGTCTAGGCACCGAGTACCCGGGGTTTCAGCCCGAGCAGATCGTCGCCTCGATCTGCGCCTACGAGGAAGAGGGCAACATCGGCGCGGTGCTCGAGAAGATGCCGACCTCCATCGACGGCATGGCCTACACGACGCTCGTGGTCGTCGACGGCGGCGAGGACCGCACTACCGAGATCGCGCGCTCGTTCCCCGGGGTCATCGTGATCGAGTTTCCGGTCAACCTCGGTCACGGGGTCGCCCTGCAGGTCACCTATCGCTACTGCATTGACCACGGCGTCAAGTACATCGTCACTCTCGACGCCGACGGACAGAACGACCCGGCGGAGATTCCCCAAGTGCTCGCCCCGCTCTTGAACGATAAGGCCGACTTCGTGGTGGCGAGCCGTCGACTGGGCGTGGACAAAACGACCGACCGATTCCGCAAGACCGGCGTCTTCTTCTTCTCGTTCATCATGAACCGTATGACCGGGGCCCGACTTACCGACACCTCAACCGGCTACCGGGGCCTGCGCGTGACGATGATGGCCGACGTCATCGACCGACTCACCCAAGAGCAGTACCAGACCGCCGAACTTCTCATCACGTGTCTCAAGCGTGGTTGGCGCGCCGCCGAGGTGCCCACCATCTGGTACCCCCGCCACTCGGGTACCACCAAGAAGGGCAAGAACTGGCTCTTCGGGTTCCGCTACGCCAGGGTTGTCTTCGGCACCTGGTGGCGCGAGCGTTAATGAAGTCCCATGCTCTCGTGATAGAGACGCTCGAGGGCGACGCGTAGCTCCTCACTCTTGGCCGTGACCACTGATCGCGCGACGCGTCCTTCCGAAGAAGGCGGCGCGATGGGATCGCCGACAATTATACGAATCTTGGTCGGCCGCGGGAACTTTGCCCCGTGGGGCATCGCACGTTGGCTGCCGCCGATGCCGACCGGTACCACGGTAGCCCCGGTGCGCGCCGCCACGAACATGGCCCCGTCGTGCAACGCGTGGACCTCGAGGCCCTCTTTGCGGGTGCCCTCGGGAAACAACACGAGCGCCTGACCCTGTCGCAAGACCTCTTCGGCGGCGCTCATCGACTCGCGGTCCGCGGTGCCGCGACGCACGGGAAAAGCGCCCAGACGTACCAACAACCCGCCGAGCACCGGCACGTGGAACAGTGAATCCTTCGCCATGAAGAACACCTTGCGTGGTGAGATGAACAACGTGAACGCGAAATCCAAGTTCGAACGATGGATCGGCGCGATCAGCACTGGGCCAGAGAGCGGGATGTTCTCGCGACCCTGGACACTCGGTCGAAACAGAACTTTTGCGAGCACCCGCAACAAGATCGCCGCGACGTAGTAGATCGGCGTCTTGTTCGGGTTCAGTTCGAGGTGATGCTCTTCAGACACGCCACTATCTCCTCTACGACGTCCTCGACGAGCCGTCCCGTCGTGTCTAGCACGAGCGCGTCGGGCGCCTGGCGAAGCGGCGACGTCTCCCTGGTCGAATCAGCGTGGTCACGACGCTCTACCGAAGCCCCGCCCTCGTCACCACGACGGCGCGACCGTTCCTCGAGCGACGCGGTCAAGAACACCTTGAGCGTCGCGTTCGGGAACACGACCGTGGTGATGTCGCGGCCCTCGACGACGGTGCCGGTGTCCTGGGCGGCGGCGATCTCTCGTTGGCGCGCCACCATCGACTGGCGCACGAGTGGATTGGCCGCCACGATCGACACCGCCGCGTTCACCGGTTCACTGCGGATTTCGTCTTCGACGTCACGTCCGTTGACGCTCACGCGCGGCAACGTGGTGATGGTGGCCGACGCCGCCAGATCCCCCATTGCCTCCTCGTCGGCGACGTCCACGCCGCGCGACAGCGCCTCGCACGTGACCGCGCGATACATTGCCCCGGTATCGAGAAAGGTCCACCCGAGCGCCTGGGCAACCGCGCGCGCGACCGTAGATTTTCCCGAACCCGCCGGGCCGTCGATGGCGATGACCTCGCTACTCACGACAGGGACGCGAGGTCTTCAAAGAAGCCCGGGTAACTGGACGACACCGTCGCCGCGCCGCCGATAACGCAACCCTGACCAGCACTGCCCGCGACGGCCGCCGCCATCACCATGCGGTGATCGAGGTGCGCGTCGATTTCGAAGGGCGCGAAATGTCTCGCGCTGGCGAGACCCTCGACGAAGAAATCATCGCCCTCGTGCCAGACGCGACATCCAAGACTTCGCACGAGTTGCATCGCGCCCTCGAAGCGGTCTGATTCCTTTAGGCGCAACTCGCCCATGTCGCGAAAGACGCTGACGCCGCGAGCCGCCGCGGCCGCCACCGCGAGAACTGGCACCTCATCGACCGACGGTACGTCACTCGAGAACACTTCGACGCCGACCAACGAGGAACTCCTCGCTCGCAACGAGAGTCGAGAATCGCGCTCCTCGCTCGAAAGGTCAGCTCCCATGCGGACCAGTACGCCGACGAAGCCCGTGCGTTCGGGTGTGGCGTCGACGTCCTCTATCACGACGTCGGCGTCATCGTGGATGACGCCGAGCACACTGAAGAACGCCGCCTGCGAGGGGTCACCCGGCACGATCCACGTACTCGGTCGGGGACGCCCGGGACCCAGCGTGACCACCCGACCTGCGCCGAGGTCGACGCTGTCAATGTCGAGGCCCGACGTTCGAAACATGTCCTCGGTGGTGCGCCTCGTGCGTACGTCCTCGCGAACACTGCTCGGACCGTCGGCGTGCAACGCTGCGAACAGGATCGCCGATTTCACCTGCGCGCTGGCGGTGGGTACGTGATAGTCAATCGCGCGCAGCTTCGCCCGGCCGTGCACGCGAAGTGGTGCCGTCACTCGTTCTCCCCCACCTTCGACGAGCGCACCCATGCTCGCGAGCGGTACCGCGACGCGGTCCATGGGTCGCGCCGACAGCGAGGCGTCGCCCACGAGTTCGTGGATCCCCTCGACACCACTCACGAGGCCCGTGAGGAGTCGCATCGTGGTACCCGAGTTGCCGCAGTCGAGCGCCGTCGTACTGGGGCGAAGTCCGTCGGCGGGTCCGAGTACGTGAACGAGGTCACCTTGCTCTTTCAGTTGCGCACCGAGTTGGGTGATGATGAGCGCGGTCGAACGCACGTCGGCGCCCGTTGAGAGCCCTTCGATCACGCTCTCGCCGTTCGCCAACGCCGAGATCAGCAGCGCCCGGTGTGACGTGCTCTTGTCGCCGGGGACTCGAACGCCACCTCGCAGGCGTGACGAAGCCTTCACCGGCCGTTCGTCGCTCACCGTTCTTTCACCACCTGGAAACCGAGTTCGACCAGCGCCTCGTAGAACGTGGCCACTTGGGCGCTGTCGACCGCGAGCAGCAAGGTGCCGCCCACGCCCTCGATGCCGTGGGCGATCTCGATGTCGTAAATGTTCACCAGTAGCTCCGAGGCGGCGCGGGTGACCGCGGCCAGTACGCCGGGTTGGTCGCTGACCCGCACGCGCAGGTAGGCCAGGTTCTCCGACGACAAAGCGCGTCCGGGCAGACGGCGTCGCGCGTCGGCGGCGTTGGTGAGACTCTCCTCGAGCACGTCGCGGCTATCGTCAGCGAGCGCGATACGCAGGTTCTCGAGCCGCTTCTCGAGTCCAACCAGGGTGTCGGTGACCGCCTCGCGGTTCTCGAACAAGACGTCGGGCCAGATCGAGGGGTCACCCGCGGCGATGCGCGTCATGTCGCGAAATCCTCCCGCCGCGAGCTGCAACAGGACCGCGTCCTGCTGAGCGACTTGGGCCGCTTCGTTCATCAGAGCGCCGGCGAGTAAGTGCGGCACGTGACTGGCGAGTGCCACCAGTCGGTCGTGGTCCTCGGCACTGACCGCCACGACGTTGGCCCCCAGCTCGCGCAGTACCCCGTGCAACACGCTGTAGGTCTCGGGACTCGTCGCGTCGGTGGGGGTGAGGACCCAGTTGCAACCCTGGAACAGGTCCGCCTTGGCCCCGCCCAGGCCCCGCAACTCGGATCCCGCCATCGGGTGTCCCCCGAGGAACCGCGGATCGCTCACCTCGCTCACGATCGAACTCTTCACCCCGGCGACGTCGGTGAGAACGAGCGACGGATTGGCAAAGTGCCCGCACAGCGCGTTGGCGATCTCGCTCACCACCCCCGCGGGCGTCGCCACGAAGACGATCTCGTGCTGCTCGCTCAACTGCGTGCCCTCGACGATGCCCTCACCGAGGGCCAGTGCCAGGACGTCAGCGTCAGCGTCGTCGCCGGTGACGGACCAACCGCGCTCGCCAAGGGCGAGCGCGAGCGAGGCGCCGATGAGCCCGAGGCCCACGACGTGCGCTCGGCGACTAGGCGCGGAGGTCATCACGAAGCGACTGCGCCTTGCGCAGATAGATATGGTGGATCTCTTCACGAGACCGGGTTGTGTACACGTGCATCATGACGCGAATGCAGTGCGCCATCGCGCCGGGAACGGCGATCTCGCTGGCGCAGATGAGTGGCACGTCGCCGAAACCGATCGCGCGCGCGGTAGTGGCGGGAAACGTCGACGTGAGGTCGGTCGAGGTGGTGAAGAGCACGCTGATCACGTCGTCGTGTTCGAGTTCGTTTCGCTCCAACATCAGGAGGATCAATTCCTGCGTGGCGGCCGCGATCTCCTCGGGCGTATCGGCTTCACACGTGGTCGCTCCGCGCAACGCGCGCACCAGGGCAGGGGTCATGATGGCATCGTAGATGCGATTTCGTCGGTCATCCCTACGGCCTCCATCAATCGGCGTACTTCACTGAGTGACAACTGTCGCGACGATCCTGGGGACAGCGTGGCGTCCTGGATGGGTCCGATGCGCGTGCGTACGAGTCGGGTCACGTCATGGCCAATGGCCGAACACATCCGGCGGACCTGACGATTTCGTCCCTCGTGGATCACGATCCGCAGCAATCCCTCACTGACTCGACTGACCTGGGCCGGACTGGTGATCCCGTCTTCGAGCTCGACGCCCTCGCGTAGACGTCGGATCGCGCTGGGCGAAGGGTCTCCCTCGACGCGCGCGAGGTACTCCTTGGAGATACCCGAGCTGGGATGGGTTAGCAGGTGCGCGAGGCGACCGTCATTGGTGAGAATGATCAGTCCTTCGGTGTTCATGTCGAGACGTCCCACGGGAAAGATCCGCACCGCGGACTCGACGAGCTCGAGCACCGTCGTTCGTCCCTGGGGGTCCGAAGCGGTCGTCACGACCCCGTCAGGCTTGTTCAAGAGGTAGTACACCATGTTCTGAGCCGTGGGCGCGAGTGCGCCGTCCACGCAAATCACCTGCACATCGGGGTGCACACGGTTGCCCAGCTCGGCCACCTTGCCGTCGACGGTAACTCGCCCCTCGGTGATCAGGATCTCACAAGAGCGACGCGACCCAAAGCCCGCGCGAGCCAAGGTCTTTTGGAGCCGCTCGCCCTCGTCCAACTACGCGTCCTCGGCGAGTTCCAACGAACTCTCGAAGAGCTCATCGGCGAGTTCGTTCGCCGTCGCCACGGGCGGCATGAACTCCTCGATCGGCGGCAGGTCGCTGATACCCGCCAAACCCATCCGGTCTAGGAAGAGTTCGGTTGTGCCGTAGAGGATTGGCAGACCGGGACCCGAGGCCCTCCCCTTCTCTTCGATGTAACCGCGCTGTTCGAGTAGCCGCACGACGCCGTCGACGTTCACGCCGCGTAGCGCCGTGATCTGCGCGCGCGAGACTGGCTGTCGATAGGCGATGATTGCGAGTGTCTCGAGGGCGGCGGAGCTGAGCCGATGCGACACGTCACGGTTGGCGAACTTGGTGACCCAACCCGCCACGTCCGGGGCGGTCTGCATGACCCAGCCGCTGGCGAGTTCGGCCAGCTGGAACCCGCGGCGCTCTTCAACGAACTCCGCGCGCAGCGTGCGCAGTGTCGCGAGCACGAACTCGGCGTCCTCGTCGACGACGTCGGCGAGCTCTTCGGTGGTGATGGGTTCGAGCGCCACCGTCAACATCGCTTCGAGTTTCTGTTCGAGTGAACGCTCATCCCTCATAGCTGTCAACCCTTCCCAGATCCAGTAACGACGTGGCGTCGAGCCATTCGATCTGCACGTCGCCGAAGGTGGTGCCCTGGCCCAGGTCGATCAGGCCGAGCTTGCAGAGTTCGAGGAGCGCAAGGAAGTGCACAATGACCTCGATGCGACTCTCGAGACCGTCGGTGAGGGCGCGAAACGTGAGTCGTCCCATCGCCGGCAGGCGCTGGGAAAGCGCGACCACCGTCTCGGCGACCGTGACCGCGTCCACGGTCATGTGATTGAGCCGCACCACCAGCACGGGCTTCTCCTCGATCCCGCGCAGGTACGCGCCCGCCAGCAACGCCGGGGTCACTCCAGCGAGCAGGTCCGGTGGGGTGACTTCGAAGCCGTCGTCGATCCCGCGCAGGCGCGGAAAGGACTGGCTGGCGCGTTCGAACAGCGAGACGAAGGCATCCGAGAGCGCCGCGTAGGTACGAAGTTCGAGCAGGCGCGCGAGCAACACGTCGCGCTCCTCCCAGCCCACGAACTCCTCGTCGGGCTCGGTGCTGTCACGCCCCGGCAGGAGCCTCTGGCTCTTCATCTCGAGCAGGATCGAGGCGACGAGGAGGAACTCGGACAGTTGCTCGACGGGCATGTCCAGTGAATCGTCGCGCAGCACCGCGACGAACTTGTCGACCAGTGGCGCTAGGGGCACGTCCAGGATGTCCATCTCGTGGGTGCTGATCAGATGGAGCAGCAAGTCCATTGGGCCGCTGAAGGACGGCGTCGTCACGACGAAGGTCACGGCACAACTCTACTGGAACCCGACCTCGGCCAAAAGGCGTCACCTAGAATCAAGCGATGCGAATCCTCTCGGGCATTCAACCTTCGGGAACCATGCACATTGGCAACTACCTGGGAGCGGTCAAGCAGTGGGTGGCGTCACAGAATCCCGACGCCTACTACTGCGTGGTGGACCTGCACGCACTCACCTTGGAGATCGAACCCGCGACGCTGCGCGAGCAGACGCTGGACTGCGTCGCCACGCTGCTCGCCGCGGGCATCGACCCCGAAGTCGCCACGCTCTTCGTGCAGAGCCGCGTGCCGGTGCACGCGCAGATGAGCTGGCTGCTCGAATGCGTCGCGACCTACGGTGAACTCGGCCGCATGACCCAGTTCAAGGAGAAGTCCAGTCGCCAGAAAGGCTATCGCGTGGGTCTGCTCACCTACCCGGTCTTGATGGCGGGCGACATCTTGCTCTACGACGCCGAGCAGGTACCAGTCGGCGACGATCAACGCCAGCACCTCGAACTCACCCGTGAACTGGCTGAACGTTTCAACAACCGCTACGGACCGACCTTCACGGTGCCAGTGGGCTATGTGCCGCACGCCGCGGCGCGGGTCATGGACCTCCAAGAGCCCTCGCGCAAGATGTCCAAGTCGATCTCGAGCCCACTCGGGTCGATCTACTTGTTCGACGATCCCGACGAGATCAGCAAGAAGGTCATGAAGGCGGTCACCGACACCGACGGCGAGGTGCGCTTCGACCCGAAGAAGAAACCCGGGCTCTCCAACCTGCTCGAGATCTTCTCGAGCTTCGATGGCGTGACACCCCAAGAGGTTGCCACGCGCTACGAGCGTTACGGGGACCTCAAAAAGGACCTCGCCGAACTGGTGATCGAGTCCCTCGCGCCCATCAAAGCGCGCTACCTCGAGCTACGCGCCGACCCCGCTCAACTCGAACAGGTGATTGCTCACGGCACCAAGAAGGCCACCGCGACCGCCGAGCCCGTGTATCAACGCGCGGCCGCGGCGATGGGTCTCATTTAAAGGCGAGGTTGATCCACCAGTCTTCGAGGCTGCCCAGAGCGTTCGTGCCCACGTGAAAGACCAGGAAGTCGAGCACCACGAGCACCATCACCACGGGCAGGGCCCGCGCGCGCATCTGGTAGTAGCGCGGGAGGTGTTTACGCGGGACGAAACGTTCGATGATGGCCGATCCGTCGAGGGGCGGGATGGGGATCAAGTTAAAGGCCGCGAGGACCAGGTTCGCGAGTCCCAGGTACTCGCCCACGTTGAACATCAACTGGCTCTGGGTGTCGTGGACCGCCAAGAAACATAGTCCCAAACCAATGCCCGAGAGGATGATGTTCACGAGCGGGCCGGCGAGCGAGACGTACAAAGACTGGGTGCGCGGGTTGCGCAGGCGCGACACGTTCACGGGCACTGGTTTGGCGTAACCGAAGGCCGGGAGTCCCGCGAGCACCATCATCAAGGGTAGTAACACAGTCCCGAAAGGATCGATGTGCGCGAGCGGATTGAGCGTGAGTCGCCCGTTGTCCTTGGCGGTGGAATCGCCAAAGTAATTCGCCACCCATCCGTGGCTGACCTCGTGCAGGATCACCGAAGGCACGATGGCCAAGAAGAAGTACAGATTGCTCAACTGAACCTCATTCGTGTGCTCGCGGGTGCGAGTCCTGATACTCACGCTTCAAAGAAGTCACCGACACCGCGGTATAGAGCTGGGTCGTCGCGATCGACGCGTGCCCCAAGAGTTCTTGGACCACTCGTATGTCGGCGCCGTGGGCCAGCATATGCGTCGCACAACTGTGGCGAAACACGTGCGCACTGATCGTGCGGGTGTCGAGTCCCGCCGCGAGGGCGCGTTTATGGATAATAAGGTCGACGCCTTGGCGCGACAACGGTCCGCCGCGAACGTTCACAAACAGTCGCGCGGTCTTCTTCGTGCGGGCGAGTTCGCTTCGACCCCCGGGACCCAAGTAGTCCTGCAGGGCAACACGAAGGGTGGCGCCCATGGGGACCAATCGTTGTTTGGAGCCTTTTCCCGTTACGAGGATCAGGTCCTCGTCGAAGTCGAGGTCCTCTAAATTGATGCCGACCGCCTCGGAAACCCGAGCGCCCGTGCCGTAGAGAAGCTCGAGGAGCGCTCGATCGCGCGCGTCAACCGCGGTGTGCTGGCCCAGCGAGTCGAGCAGCGTGGCCATCTTCTTTTCGCCAATCGGTTTGGGCAATGAGCGACCCCGGCGAGCGGGCTTGAGGCGCCACGTGGGATCGTGGTTGATCTCGCCTTCGTCGAACATGAAGCCGAACCAACCGCGTAGCGAGGACATGGCTCGCGCGACCGAACTATCCGCGCGCTCGCTCGCTCGAAGCAGCGCGAAGTAGTCCTCGAAGTCCTCCTCGCTGGCGTGGCGTACGGAACGCTTTCGCTCGCGCATCCACTCGCTGAATTCACCGATGTCGTGGCGATAGGCCTCGATCGTGGCGGGGCTGCGACCTCGCTCGATGGTCAACCACTGCAGAAACTCCGTGGCCGGTGACCTAGTCGTCGTCAAAGAAGTTCCCAAAGACGCGGTGCAGTGCCACCATGAGCGTGTAGTCGTTGGTCGTTTCACGCGCGAGGGTCTCTTTGAGACGGCGAATCGGGACCCATTCGATCAGTGACGACCGCTCTTCGGGGCCCTCGGGCTGGCGTTGCACCATCGTGATGTCACGCGCCTCGAAGATGGTCATCACTTGATTCGTCCAGCCCGGCGAGACCTTGAACCTTCCGAGAAGCCGCCAGGACTTCGCGTCACCACCGAGTTCCTCACGCAATTCTCGTTTGGCCGCCGCGAGCGGCTCCTCATCCGTGACGTCCAGCGTGCCGGCGGGGATCTCGAGCACGTACTCGTCAAAGGGAGCCCGGTACTGACGCAGCAGTCCCACTTCGTCACGCTCGTTGATCGCGAGGATCGACACCGCGCCCGCGTGGGTGACCACGTCGCGTTCGAAGGTGGTACCGTCGTGCTCGACCAGCCTTCGTTCGACGTCAAAGACGTAGCTGTGCAACAACGACGTGACCTGGGTGACGCGAAACGTTTCGCTCACTAGGCGACGTGCACCGATGAAGGATCGATGATGTGAGGCTCGCGTCCTTCAGCGCGTGACGCAGCGGCCTTGATGAGACCCAGGAAGAGCGGATGGGGCCTGTCGGGCCGTGATTTGAACTCGGGGTGTGCTTGGGTGCCCACGAAGAACGAGTGTGAATCGATCTCGACGAACTCGACCAGCCGACCGTCGGGCGACGTACCCGAACAGCGCATGCCGTGTTCTTCGAACTGATCGCGATAGCGCGAATTGAATTCGTAACGGTGCCGGTGACGCTCCGAGACCACGGTCGCGCCGTAGAGACCGGCGACCACCGATCCCTCTTCGAGCATCGCGGGACACGCACCCAGGCGCATGGTGCCGCCCTTGTCGACCACGTCCATTTGTTCGGCCATCAGCGCAATCACCGGGGCTGAAGTGCCGAGCGAGATCTCGGTCGAATGTGCGTCGCTGAGACCCAACACGTGACGAGCGAACTCGATGACCATCACCTGCATGCCCAGACAGATTCCCAAGTAGGGGATGTCGTGCTCTCGTGCGATGCGCGCGGCCGCGATCATGCCCTCGACGCCGCGCTCGCCGAAACCGCCGGGCACGATGATGCCGTCCAACTGGCGAATCCGGTCCGAGTCGATCTCGGTGGGCACTCGTTCGGCCTCGAGCCATTCAATGGTCGTGTCCGCCCCCACCGCGAAGCCGGCGTGGCGGATCGACTCGGCGACCGACAGGTACGCGTCAGGCATCGACACGTACTTACCAATGACGCCAATGCGCAGCGACTTGGTCGTGTTGTGCACGCGGTGCACGACCTCCTGCCAGTCGGTGAGGTCGATCGGATGCTCTTCGACGTCGATACCCAACGTGTCACAGACCATACGGTCGAGGCCCTCATTATGCATGTTGACCGGAATGTCGTAGATGCTCGACGCGTCGACCGCCGAGATCACGGCGTCGATGGGTACGTCACAGAGAAGTGAGATCTTGCGCTTGAGACCGTCCGAGATCGGTTGGTCACTGCGACAGACGATCACGTCGGGCTGGATACCCCGAGAGCGTAATTCAGTGACCGAGTGCTGGGTCGGCTTGGTCTTCTGCTCGCCCGAAGGGGCCAGATACGGCACGAGGGTCAAGTGGACGTAACAGACGTTGCCCCGTCCGGCGTCTCGGCGATACTGGCGAATCGATTCGATGAACGGCACGATTTCGATGTCACCGACCGTGCCCCCGATCTCGACGATCACGACGTCGGCGCCGAGCGTACCGAGGCGACGAATCCGCTCCTTGATCTCGTCGGTGATGTGGGGAATGACTTGCACGGTCTTGCCAAGGTAGTCCCCGCGGCGCTCTTTGGCGATCACGTTCGAATAGATCGATCCGGTCGTCGTGTTGGACATCCGTGAGAGTGACTCGTCAATGAAACGCTCGTAGTGTCCAAGATCGAGGTCGGTCTCGCCCCCGTCGTCGGTGACGTACACCTCACCGTGCTCGCCAGGGTTCATCGTGCCCGGGTCGACATTCAAATAGGGGTCGAGTTTGCACATGGTGACCTTGAGGCCGCGCGATTTCAGGAGCCGACCGAGTGACGAAGCCGTCAAACCCTTGCCGAGCGAACTAGACACTCCACCAGTTACAAAGACGAATTTTGTCATTTGTAATCCGCCGCATCCACGGATACCCATCATATCGGACGATTGACGTGGACCGCTTCTATTGACTCGATGTTTCGAGCAAGCGTTGCGCCAGCGCCTTCGCCTCGTCGGTAATCGCGTCGCCGGCCAGCATTCGAGCGATCTCGTGGATTCGTTCGACGCCGCTGACCGCGCGCAGTGACGTCGAGGTGACCCCGTGGCTCGCGGTCTTTTCGATGACGAAGTGGTGGTCGGCCCGGGCCGCGACCGAAGCCAGGTGCGTCACCGCGAGCACCTGCTGCTGTTGACCAACTTCGTGGAGGCACTGGCCGATCTGTTGGGCCACCTGGCCCCCAACCCCGGTGTCGATCTCGTCAAAGACCGCCACCACGTCCTCGTGGGCCGTTTCGAGCGAAAGCGCCAGCAGGACGCGACTCAACTCTCCCCCGCTCGCGAGTGCCTGGAGGGGACCTTCGGGTAGGCCCGGGTTGGGCGTGAAGAGGATCTGGGTCTCCGAGCCATCGTCGCCGTCAACGTCAAAACGAAGTAGGGCACTGGGTAGCGCCACTCGCGGCAGCTGACGCCGGACCGCCTCGGTGAGTTGGACGGCGGCGTATTCGCGTTCGCGCCGCGCCGCGCGCGCCAGTTTGCGCTCGCGCCCTTCGAGTTCGACGATCTCGGCGTCCAGGTTCACCAAACGCGCCGTAGCCGCACGCTGCTGATCCAAACGGATCCGCAGGTCCTCGAGCATCTCGAGCGCCGATTCGAGCGACCCACCATATTTTCGCGCGATCTGCTGGAGGAGCGCCACTCGCTCGTCGAGCTCGTCGATAACGGCGGGATCAAAGACGTCGGGGTCGCTGAGCGCCGCCAGTTCGTGCAGCCCTTCGCGAGCGAGTTCGAGCGCGCTGAGCAGTGAGTCGCGCGCCGCACCGTAGGCCTCCCCCGCTGGCAGACGTTCGATGGACCGCGCGAGGCGCGCGAGGACTGCGTCGTCACGGTCCGCGTCTAGTTCGTCGATGACGAGGTTCAGAGCCGCCTGTCCGTCGCGCAGCGAGCTCAAGCTGGTCAGGTGTTCAAGGGTCTCGGCCAACTCGTCCTTGGAGGTGATCTTGGTGGCCACAATCTCGTTGATCTGAAATTCGAGAAAGTTGAGTTCTCGCGTCCGTGCCGCCTCGTCGCCACCGAAGGACCCACGAAGGTCCAACGCCTCGCGCAAACCAGCTCGTACGGCGTCGAGTTCACTCGTGGAGATCGCACCGCTGGCGTCAATGATGCGAAGTATCTCCGACCGGTTGCGAAGACGAAGTGAATCGTGTTGCCCGTGGATGACGACGAGATCGCTCGCCAGATTCCTCAGTACTTCGGCACTGCTGGGCGCGCCATCGACGGTGCTGCGCAGGCGACCCGTCGAACTCGCCTCTCGGGTGAGCACAATCTCCTCGCCGCCTCGCAGGAAGACCGCGGCGGCGCGCATGTCGGCGTGCGCCGCGTAGCGCGACGTGGCATTCTCACCGCCCAGGCAGAGTTCGAGGGCTCCCAGTAGCAGCGTCTTGCCTGCGCCGGTCTCACCGGTGATGACGTTAAAGCCAGATCCGAGCTCCAGACGGGCGTCCTCAATCACGCCAAGTCCGTGGGCGTAGAGCGCGACCAGTTGTGCCCTAGGCATGACCCTCTCGAAGGCTCTCGCGAAGGCGGAAACCCAACTCGAAGCTGCGAGTAGCCACCACCCGTACCGGCGTGGGACTTTTTCGGACTTCGATCGCCTGACCCGGCTCCAAGGAGCCAATGGTATGGCCGTCGGTGACGATGATCGCCGGTTTGTCGTCGGCGAGCAGTCGGACCACCTTGTCGCCGTCGACGACGATCGACCGGTCGATGGTGAAGTGCGGCGCAATAGGGGTGAGGACCATGACCGGCAAGGTCGTGTCCACGACGGGACCGCCCGCGGAGAAGTTGTAACCCGTGCTGCCGGTCGGCGTGGCGACCATCACGCCGTCCGCGGAGTAGGTCAGGAACGCGTCGTCGTCGATGAAGGTCTTCACCCGCACCATGTGACCCGCGTGGGCCCGTTCCACGACGACTTCGTTGAGGGCGAACTCGCTGGGCGTGCCCGCGCCGCGCGAGATGCTCAGGGCCAGCCGTTCGACGAACAGGTTGTGGGTCAGCGCGTCGTTCACACTCTCGACGATCTCGTTCGAGGGAACGTTGAGCAGGAAACCCAATCGACCGAGGTTGACCGCCAATACGCGCGCGCCGTGTTCGTGAGCGAGACGGGCCGACTGGAGAAACGTGCCGTCACCACCGAGGCTGACCACCATGGTCTCTTCGGCGATCTCGGGCTGATCCCCGTGGTCCAAGCAAAGCAGTTCTGACTCGATCCCCTGACTCTTGAGCGACTTCGCCGCCTCACGGGCGAGTTCGATCGCGTCTTGGCGGTTAGAAAAGACGCTGAAAAGTAACTGTGACACCCTGCACCTCGTGCGCCCAATGGTAGTAACAATGGTCGCCCGCCATGACCCTCGTGAGTCGCACAAGAGATAGCGTCGACGTCAGGTTCGTGGGAACATCGAAGTGGCGACCGGGTCACTGGCGCCCGAGGAGGTGTGCGATGTTCCACGACATTCCCGTGTCGATCGTAGAGGCGATGGCGGAATTGGAG
>Ga0302202_10000104_pt1 | contig 93350 bp, 80 predicted proteins | sample II_Bog_N3_3_FD_194579 | JGI IMG/M metagenome (GOLD analysis project Ga0302202, IMG submission 194579) | Peat permafrost microbial communities from Stordalen Mire near Abisko, Sweden - II_Bog_N3_3 | ecosystem: Environmental > Terrestrial > Soil > Wetlands > Peat | place: Sweden: Abisko... | reverse complement strand
AGGCCCCCTGCCGCCTGCTGCCGCATCCGACCGACACCTGGCACGTGATGGCCTCGGGCAAGGACGATCCGGTGACCGCCAAGGGCGATGCCCAGCTCCAGGTCGGCGGCTTCAATGCCGGCGAGCTCTTGATGGCCCTGGGCAGCGGAACTCCCGAGCGCTTCGGTGATGTGAATAAGCCGGTCCAAATGGCGCTGATGGCGGCAACCACGTTATCGACCGCCCCGGCGCCCGGCACGGGCAATGGCGGTGGCGGCGGACGCCGCGGCGGCGGTGGCGGTCTCGGCATGGGAGCGCCCACCGCCATGCCGGGCAATGGTGTGATCCGGGTCAAGATCATGGTGATCGACGCCCACTGAGCCGACGCGCGCACGGCCGCCACTGACCCGGTGCCGCAGCCACCAGCCGCCCCAGCCTCGTCCACGACCCAGGATAGACCCGTCAACTGTCTGTCTGGCATGCAGTTAGCTGCACCCCCCCGGCCAAGGGGCCGATGACACGCAGGCTGCCCGCCGAGGTGGTCGGCGATTGAAATTTAAACGTTTCAATATGATCGATGTATCAGTCACAAAGATGGGTATTTTCCCCGCACTACGACGTTTCAGAGACACACCTGCCCAGGGCCGGCAGTGCTTGCTGCCGGTCCTGGCACTGGCCCTGCTTGGCCATGCGCTGGTGGGCGCCGAGGAGCCCAGCTTCTCCGTCCAGCTCAAACCGCTGCTGGAGAGCATGTGCTTCTCCTGCCATGATGCGCGCAAGCACAAGGCGGGCATCGACCTGTCGGTCTACCACGATGAGACCGCGGTGCACAAGGATGTGGCGACCTGGAAGAAGGTCGCCAACCAGATCGACAGCCGGGACATGCCACCCGAGGACGCCAACGTCCAGCCCACCGAGGAGCAGCGCCAGCTTTTGGTCAGCTGGATCCGCACCACCGAAGCGCGGGCCCTGATCGGCCTGCCCAAGGATCCCGGGATCTCGCCGCCCCGCCGGCTCAACCGCGACGAGTATGCGCATACCATCAATGACCTGCTCGGGGTGGGCACCGACATCGCCGAGGTGATCGGGCTGCCGGACGACGCCCAGCGCGGCTATGCCACCTACAGCGGCACGCTGACCATGCCCGCGCTGGTGCTCGAGAAGTACTTTGCCGCCGCCGACCTCGCGCTCACGCGCCTGGTCGAGCCTGGTCCCGGAACCAAGCCGGAGATCCGTATCGCCTGGGATGCGCTCTTCAGCGTCCAGCCCCCTTCGAGCGCCAGCGCCCGCCACGACGCGGCGCGCACCATCCTGCAGGGTTTCGCGCGCCGGGCCTATCGCCGGCCGGTGCAGCCGGACGAGCTCGCACGCCTGCTGCGGCTCTTCGACACCGCCAGCCAGAGCCGCGAGTTCGTGCCGGCAATCAAGCTCGTGCTCAAGGCCATGCTGGTATCGCCGAACTTCCTCTACCGCATCGAGCAGGACCGCGCCGCGAGCGGCAGCAGCGATGCCTATCAGATCGACAATCATGAGCTGGCGGTGCGCCTGAGCTATCTGCTCTGGTCGACCACCCCCGACCAGGAGCTCAGCGATCTCGCCGACCATGGCAAGCTCAGCGATGCCAAGATCCTCGAAGCCCAGGTGCGCCGTCTGCTCGCGGACCGCCGCAGCCATGCGTTCGCCACCGGCTTCTTCGCCTCCTGGCTGCAAATCGACCACCTGGAGAAGGCGCGTCCGAGCCAAATGTACTTCCCCGCCCTCACCCCGCAGCTGCGCACCGCGATGTACGACGAGACCATGATGTTCATCGATCAGCTGCGCGAGCAGGATGGCCGCCTGCTCGACCTGCTCGATTGCGACTACGCCTTCGTCAACGAGGACCTCGCGCGGCTCTACGGCCTATCCGGAGTGACCGGCGAGGCGCTGCACCGGGTGACGCTGCCGCCTGACAGCCATCGCGGCGGGCTGCTCGGCATGGGCAGCGTGCTGACCATGACCTCGCATACCTTCCGCACCAGCCCGACGCTGCGCGGCAAGTGGATACTCGAGGTCCTGCTCGGCTCGCCCCCGCCGCCACCACCCGCCAACGTCAATCAGCAGATCGATGCACCAGGTGCCAGCGGACCGGCGGCGGTCACCTTCCGCGACCAGCTGAGCGCGCACGTCAAGGATCCCACCTGCGCCTCCTGCCATCGCAAGATGGACCCGCTCGGCTTCGCGCTCGACAATTTCGACGGCATCGGCGGTTGGCGCGAGAGCACCAAGGAGCGCCCGCTCGACACCAGCGCCAAGCTCCCCGGCGGCGAGACCTTCAGCGGAGCGGCGGAGCTCAAGAAGGTGCTCTGGAGCCGCCGCGCCCGTTTCGTGCGCACGCTGGTCGAGCAGTCGCTGATCTACAGCCTGGGACGCGACCTGGTGCCCGCGGATGAGATCTCCATCCAGGGCATCATCGATCGCCTGGACGCAGGCGGGAACCGCTTCAGCGACCTGGTCCTGGGCCTGGTGACCAGCTACCCCTTCCTCAATCGCCGCAACAACGAATCGCCACCGCACCCGCTCGCTTCGATGCCCGACCGCCACTGATCACTGGAGACTTCCATGACCACCCCGTCGATGATGCCGCGCCGCCGCTTCCTGCGCGGCCTGGGCGCCGCCGTGGCGCTGCCGACCTTCGCATCGCTGGGCTCGCGCGCGTTCGCCGGCGATGCGCCGGGCCATGGCGCCGATGGCGCTCCCCCGCTGCGGCAGCTGATCATCACCGTCGCCGGCGGCACGGTGATCGAATCATGGAAGCCCAAGACGCCCGGACCGCTGGGACCCAAGTTGCCCTCGATCCTGCGTCCGCTCGAGCCTTACAGCAAGGACCTGCTGCTGCTCTCCGGCCTGTCGCACAACGGCCGTCAGGAGGGCGGCGGCAACGCCCATACCCATTGCGCCGGCATGCACCTGACCGGCACCGAGGTCTTCCGTTGGGAAGGCAAGGTGGCCAAATCGACCATCTCGGTCGATCAGGCCGCGGCCAAGGCGGTCGCCGGCGATACCATCCTGCCCTCGCTCGAGCTCGGCGAACCCAACGGCGAGCAGACCTTCTCATGGAGCGAATCCGGCAGCATCGTCCCCTATGAGCGCAGCCCGCGCCAGGCCTTCGACCGCCTGTTCAAGGGGCGCAGGCCGACCATCCCGAACTGGAAGCGCCAGGCTGGCAGATCCAGCGCACCCAAGCCCGGTAGCGTCCCCGCCAGCGACGACCGCCTGGTGATCGACCTGGTGCTGGACGACGCCAAGGCGGTGCGCGCGCGCCTGGCCCACGCCGATCAGGCGCGCCTGGACGAGTACCTCGACAGCGTCCATGCCCTGGAGACCCGCATCGTGCGCCTCGATCAGCGGGCGGCGGCCGATTCCATCGATGCGCGCAGTGCGGGCGCAAGCGCCGCCGGCAGCCACGGCAGCGGCATCGTCCTGCCGGCAGACGGGCCGGGATGGGACCTGAAATGGAGCGGCGACGATCCCGAGCTGCGCGCAGAATACTTCCGCCTGATGACCTCGCTCGCCCTGCTCGCGCTGCAGACCGATACCACCCGGGTGGCGACGCTGTCATTCGGCAACGACGGTGAGCTGTGGGACGGCGTGGTGACGGTGACCAACGAGTTCCACCACCATACCCTCGAGCACCAGGCCAATGCCGAGCCGATCGAGAAGGCCGATCCTTTGTCGCGCGAGGCCTGCCGGCAGATCCACCAATGGTATTCGGTGCTGATGGCCGAAGTCATCGGCAAGATGAAGGCCATCGACGAGGGCGGCACCAGCCTGCTCGACAACACCCTGCTGCTGTACACCAGCTACATGTCCAACGGCGGCCATGGCACCAAGGACTACCCCATCCTCCTGGCCGGGCGCGCCAAGGGCTCGCTCAAGCCCGGGCGCCATGTCGCCTATCCCAAGGACACCCCGGTCGCCAACCTCTACCTGTCGATGCTCGACCGCATGGGCGCCAAGCTCAACGCCTTCGGCGAGAGCAGCGGCCGGCTCAGCGATCTGACCTGAGGAGGACAGCATGCCCGACAAGAAGCCCGATGAAGATGCCAAGGCGCTGTTCGGCCAGTTCCTCGCGGTCGGCCGCATGGGCCTGCGCCTGTCCAGCCAGGATGGCCAGTCGTGGAGCAATCCGCTGATGGCCAAGGACCCGCACACCCTCAACAGCATCGCTAGTGGCAATGGCTGCGCGGTGGTGGTTGGCATGGCCGGCACCGGCAACAACGTCTTCTACCGCAGCACGGATCTGACCCGCTGGGAGTCCCAGACCAAGCCCAGCGACTACGTGTTCATGATGCGCCATGTGGCCTTCGGCGGCGGCCAGTTCATGGCGCTGCTCTCCGGCGGGGTGAATGGCGAGGATGCCGGGGTCGCCCAGCTCTCCAGCGATGGCCAGAACTGGGGCGAGCGCCTGAAGCGCGCCAAGCGCTCGCTCAACCGCGTGCGCTTCTACGGCGGAAAGTGGGTGGGCATCGGCTCGCATGGGCTGAAATCCGTCTCCAGCGATGGCAAGACCTGGCAGGATGCGCCCGACCAGACCGCCAGCGACACCCTCATCGACCTGGCCTACGGCAAGGGCGTCTATGTCGGCGTCGGCCTGAACGGCCTGCGCCTGAGCAGCCCGGATGGGCTGCGTTGGGGCAACCGCCAGATCGGCGAGGAGGGCGAGCACATCCATGCGGTGGTTTTCACCGGCAGGGAGTTCGTCGGCGTCGGCCTGGGGGCGACCTACATCTCGGCGGATGGCCTGTCCTGGACGCGCAAGCCCAACAAGGATGCGCCGGTGTGCTGCGCCTACGGCCGCAACCTGTTCGTCGGCGCCGCCTACAAGGGCCGCATCCTGGTGTCCAGGGATGCGGTGACCTGGAAGCAGGTGATCAAGTGCGATCAGCACATCCAGTCCATCGCCTTCATCTAGAGCCCGCGGACCCGCTTGCCATGACCTGCCGCCTGCCGACCTGCCTGATCGCCGTCCTCGCCGTCATCGCCACCGCCGGTTCCGCGTCGCCAGCGGCCCAGACCGGCGAGCAGGCGCCAAAGCCGGTGCCGGGCCAGGGCATCTTCGTCGCCGTCGGCTACGGCGGCTTCCGCGGCTGGTCGCTGGACGGTTCGGCGTGGACCGCCGAACGCTGGTCGGACAAGAACGCCGACGATCCCAACATCATCTTCTCGCTCACCTATCGCGCCGGGGTCTTCCTGTGCTCTGGCGGCGGGGTCGGCAAGGGCTTCATCCTGCGCTCGGTGGACGGGCGGCATTGGGATGAGGTGGCGCATACCAAGTGGCGCATCGCCTCGGTCATCAGCCTGCAGGACCGCTTCCTCTCGGTCTACGACGACCACTTCCAGGCCTCCAGCGACGGGGTGAGCTGGCAAGCGCTCAGCGTCGCCAAGGCGGTGGCGGCGGATGGCAAGGGCTCGGGCTAATTCCGCCGCGCCGCCGCCGGCAACGGTGCGGCGGTGTTCGCGGGCGACTACGCCCTGCCCGATGGCAAGCCGCGCATCGGCTGGCTGGGCGGGACCAAGAACGGCGAGACGCCGATGGTGGTGACCACGGTCTCGGCCGACTGCTGCGGACTGCTCTTCGTCGGCGGGCGCTTCATCGCCTGCACCGCCAGCGGCGAGATCCTGGGCTCCAAGGACGGTCTGCAGTTCACCTCGCTGGCCAACCTCGGCGAGCGCATCGATGATGACGGATTGCGCACCCGGGATGGCGTGCTCTTCCTGCGCACCAAGTCCGGGGTGCGCTCGTCAACCGACGCCATCACCTGGATGCCGGTGGCCAATCCGCCGCACATCGCCCGTGCGCAATCGCCCGGCACGGTGGCGATCGATTGCGGCTGGGGCGGCATCGATGTCACCCTGGACGGCACGTCCTACCACCGCGCCAAGGTGCCCATCGACGCCACCGGCGTGTGCGCCGTGGCCTATGGCGTGCCGCTGGCCAACCTGCCGCCCAGCGCGAAGCCCAAGAAGCCCTGAGCGGCGCGCGCACCGCCTGGCGGGTGCCGGGCTCCTGACCGGAAGATGACAGCAGGCTTCCTGCGACCGCCGGTTGACCGCTAGGCGGAATCGGCCCATCATGCCCGGCAAGGGGGCGTCCCGCATGCGCCTGTTGCTGGTGGAAGATCACGATCTCCTACGCGATTCCCTGCGCAGCGGCCTGTCCGCCACAGGCTACGTGGTCGACTCCACTGGTGATGGCGAGGAGGGCTTGTGGCATGCCCTGCACGACACCTACGACCTGCTCATCCTCGACATCATGGTGCCCAAGATCACCGGCCTGGAGATCCTCACCCAGGTGCGGGCCGCCGGCAAGAACGTCCCGATCCTGCTGCTGACCGCCCGCGACGGGGTCGACGACCGCGTCGAGGGCCTGGACCTTGGCGCCGATGACTACCTGACCAAGCCCTTCGCCGTCGCCGAGCTGCTGGCGCGCGTGCGCGCGCTGATCCGCCGCCAGCACCAGGCGCCCCATCCGGTGATCTCCATCGGCGATCTGAGCATCGACACCGTCAACCGCCGGGTCCGACGCGCCGGGGCCGAGGTGACCCTGACGCCACGCGAATTCGCCCTCTTGGAATACCTCGCGCTGCGCGCCGGCGCGGTGGTGACGCGCTCGGAGCTGTGCGAGCACCTCTACGAATTCGCCTCCGATCCCGATTCCAATGCCGTCGATGTGCTGGTCAGCCGCCTGCGCCGCAAGCTGACGCTGCCCGACAATCCCGCGCCGGTGCAGACCAGGCGCGGCTACGGCTACCTGCTCGACACCCAGGCGGAGCCGACATGATCTCGCTCAGCCGGCGGATCATGGTGGTCACGGTGGTGCTGATCGCGGCGTGCGTCGGGGTCTCGGCGCTGGGCGTATGGGTGGCGACGCGCTGGCAGCTGATCGCCAACCTCGACACCAACCTGATCGGGCACTTCACCCGCCTGATGCACATCATCCAGGCCGGCAAGCTGCGCACCCCGCCCCGCAACCTGCCCAACGACCCGCGCGGCAGCAGCGGCACGATGTTCTGGCGCGTGATCGATACCCAGACCGGTGCCGAGGTGCTGCGCTCGCCGTCGCTCGATGATGCGGTCGGCACGCTCGCCCGGGAAGGCAATGCCAACACCCTCGAGCCGATCTGGTCGACCGGGGCGGATGAACGCGATCTGCGCCTGATGAGCGTGACCCTCGTGCGTCCGCAGGAGCAGCTCGGCACGGCCAATCCGAATGATCCCGAGGCGGTCGCTGTACCGGCGACCTGCACCATGATCATGGCCATCGACGCCACCCCGACCGAGCGCGAGCTCTCGCATTTCGCCATCCTCCTGACGGTGCTATGGGTGACCGCCTGCGGCCTCTCGCTGCTGGGCTCGGTGTGGCTGCGACGGGCGATCCTGCGCCCGGTGCACCAGCTCGCCTCCGCCATCCGGGCGATCGATCTGGATCTCCTGCCCACTTCGGTCCATGCCGATGTGCCGATCGAGATGGTGGTGGTGCGCGAGCGGCTCGACGATCTGCTCGCCCGCCTCGCCCAGGTGCTGGCACGCGAGAAGGGGACGATCGCCAACATCGCCCATGAATTGCGCACCCCGATCGCCGGCCTGCGCACCACCCTCGAGTTCGTCGAGCTCGCCGGCCAGCCGGGCGCTGCCGACGTCGCCAGCCGCTGCCTGCCCACCGTGCTCGCCATGCAGGGCATGGTCGGCAACCTGCTGACCCTGGCGCGCATCGAGGCCGGGCAGGAGACCGTCGCGCTGGAGGCGGTCGACCTGCATGACCTGGTGCGCGACTGCTGGCGCTCGATCGAACCCATCGCCGCCAAGCGCGGCACCCGCCTCGACCTCGGCCGCCTCCTGGGCCACCCCCTGGTGGACACCTGCCCCGAGAAGGCGCGCATGGTCATCGCCAACCTGCTCGACAATGCCGTCAGCCACTCGCCAGCAGGAGCCACCATCGTGGTCGAGATCGCCAGCCACGAGCATGCCGACCTCGTGCCGGCGGCGCAGGTGCAGCTGTCGATCGAGAACCCCTGCAGCGGACCGGTGTTCGATCCGGCAGCGCTGTTCGAGCCCTTCTTCCGCGGCGACCAGGCGCGCGGCAGCGGTGGGCTGCACTGCGGACTCGGCCTAGCCCTGTGCCGCCGGCTGGTCACCCTGCTGGGTGGCAGCATCAGCGCCGATACCAGCCAGCCGGGCCGCTTCCGCATCGTCGTCGGCCTCCCACGCGCTGCCAGCGCAGCGGAGCTGCCCAGCCACGAGCCGGCGGAGTCTGCGGCCGGCTAGATCCCCTGCCGGCCCCAGCCGCTGAGCAGGTCGTGCATGCCGCTGACGACGAACTGCACCGCGATGGCGGCCAGCACCAGGCCCATCACCCGGCCGAGCACCCGCACCGTGGTCTGGGAGATGAGGGTGGTGGCGATGCTCGAGGCGCGCAGCAGCAGCCAGGTGGCGATGGCGGTGGCCAGGATCGCCGCCATCAGGCTGCAGACCCGCACCGGCCGCCACTCTGCCTGGCTCATCAGCACCATCACGGTGGCGATGGCGCCCGGTCCGGCGAGAACCGGGATGCCCATCGGCACCACTCCGACATCATCCCTCGACACCCCCTCGCTCTGCTCTTCGCTGGTGGTGCGCGTGGGCGACGATTGCGCCCGCATCATATCGATGGCGGTCATGCAGATCATGATGCCGCCGGCCACCTTGAACGATCCCAGGGAGATGCCGAAGAGCTGGAAGATCACCCCGCCGGCGAGCGCGAAGACGCACAGGATGATGCCGCAGGCCCAGGCGGCGCGTGCCGCCTGCGAGCGCCGCTTCTCGAGCGAATCATGGGCGGTCACCGAGAGGAAGATGGGCATGGCCGCGATCGGGTCCACCACCACGAAGAGGGCGGAGATGGTGGTCACGGCGAAGCTGAGATCATCCATCATGGGCCGTCCGGGCCGGGATGGTCGCGAGCCTCGGGCCACCGGTCAAGCAGCGGCCCCGGGCTGCGGGCCAGCAGGCGGCGCTAGCGCAGGGTCAGCGGGTGGGGCAGGGAGACGCTGCAGCCGAGATCGGTGATCGCCGCGCTCGCGGCCGGTTCGCCGGCCAGCAGCGCTCCCAGGTCGATGGCTCGCCAGTAGCCGCAGGCCGCCGGGTGGAAGGCGGTGCCGAGGGCGAATTGCAGCTGCAGCTGCGCGGGGATGAAGACCATCGCCTGGGCATTGAGCGTATCGAGATAGCTCGCGGTCAGCGACTGGCGCATCGCGGCATCGTCCACCGGCAGGGTGCGGAGATGATCGCCGAGCGCGACCAGCCGCTGGCCGCGGCTATCGACCGGCAGCCCATGCCGCCGCTGGCCATTGGAGGCCGCCAGCCAGCCATCGGTGGGATCGTCGCGGTGCATGCCATGCTCATCCCACCACACCACCGCGGCTCCCTGCGCATCGGCGAGCAGGAGGTAATGGCTGGAGGCGACGCAGCAGCGGGAGAAGCGCTCGACCGCCTGGTCGAGGGTGGTGCAGTTCTCCAGCAGGTCGCGGATGCAGAAGCAGATCGGCATGCCGGAACGCATCAGGTGGTTGCGGTTCAGCAGGACGCAGGCGGTCAAGCCGCTGTCGTTCATGCCGCTGGTCACCCCGGCGAAGCCCGGCCAGCCGAGCGATGCGACCGCATGCTTGCCGTCGGCTCGCACCACCCGCACCACCGTTCGCGGCCCGACCACCGAAGCGGGGAAGAAATCGAGGTTGCGCGCCACGCGCAGGGGCTCGCCTGCACGTGCCGGGCTGACCAGGGCCGAGCACTGGCTGTCGACCAGGACGTTGGCGGCCAGCAACGTGCTCTCGTCGATGCCAGCCGAGCGGGCGCAGGCGGCGATCTCCTCCCGGTAGGCGCTGGGGATGGCCTGGATGAATCCCTCAAGCCGCCGCCCATGCAGCAGACGCACCGGGATGCTGCGCAGCCAGGCGAGACGGAGCATGGCCCGCATGTTGTCCGCTTCCGCGGCTCCCAGCTGCTTCCCGATCTCGCCGGGCGAGCCCGAGACCACCACCACCGGCGGCAGCGGCGGGGTGGCCACCGGGCGGGATGGCGGATCCGCCGGGGGCATGCCATCGCCGGCCAGGGCCGGGTCGTAGCTGGCCAGCACAGCCAGGAGGAGGGTGGTCAGGCCAGCACGCCGGCGACGGGAGGAATGGCTGGGGAGCATGATAATTAGATAACGTTTACTAACTTAAAGTCAAGCACGCGCTCCGCGCCCGGGCGGGACCCGGGTCCGGGCTCAGCGGCCGGCGGCGTTGGCGCGGAAGGCGCTCGGCGTCTGGCCGACCTTCTTCTTGAACACCACGCTGAGGTATTCGACATGGGCGAAGCCGCTGCGTTCGGCGATCTCCGACAGCGTCAGCGAGCTGCCGAGCAGCAGCTCCTTCACCCGCGCGAGCTTGGCGCGCAGGATCTGCTCATGCGGGGTATGTCCGAGGAGGGTGCGGAAGCGGCTCTCGAGCACGCGGCGCGAAAGGCTGGTGCGTTTGAGCAGGTCGCCGACATCGATGCCGTCGCAGGCATTGTCGCGGATGAAGCGCAGCAGGGTCGAGATCTCGGCATCGTCGATCGCCACCACATCGCTCGAGCGGCGCGTGACCACCCCCTGCGGCGCGATGCGCAGGGCGCGCTCGGGCAGCGGCCGGTCGCTCAGCAGCATATCCAGCATCTGCGCCGCGGCATAGCCGGTGCGCTGCGCTTGCGGCTGGATGCTCGACATCGGCGGATCGCAGAGCTCGCAGATCAATTCGTCATTGTCCACCCCCACCACCGCCAGCTCGTCCGGGATCTCGATCTCCTCGTCGCGGCAGGCATCGATGACCTGGCGGCCGCGCAGATCATAGGCGGCCATCACCCCGACCGGCTTGGGCAAGGCGCGCACCCAGCGCGCCAGGCGGCTTTGCTCCTGGTCGGCCGGCCCCCCCTGGTCGTCGAATACCAGGCAGGCATGCCCGGCGGCCTTGAGCGCGGCGACGAAGGCATCGCGCCGCCACGCCGACCACTGGAAGCGCTGCACGCCGCAGAAGGCGAAGTGGCTGAATCCCCGTTCGAGCAGGTGCTCCGCCGCGAGGGTCGCGATCGCCTCGTCATCGGTCTCGACCCACGGCAGTTCCGGCACCAGGCGCGCGGCGCTGAGATCGACGGCGGGCAGCCCGGAGGCGCGCACCGCGCGGGCGATATCCTTGTTCTCGATGCGGGCGATGATCCCGTGCCCATCCCAGCGGCGCAGCCACGCCGGCGGTGCGCCCCCGCGCCCCTGCTCCGACAGGGCGATCGACCACGGGCGGTGCTCGCGGGTATAGGCGATGATGCCGCGCAGCAGATTGCGCGCATACTCATTGCTGGTCTCGATGAGCAGGGCGACGCGCGGACGCTGGCGCATGCCTGGGAGCCTGGACGGGGGAGGTGGCGCACAAGCGCGAGGGCGGCTGGAGGGCAGGAGGTGATGGACTGCCCCTCAGGACGGGTGAAAAACCTCATTCACGACGTAAAGGAGTTCATGGACGGCCGCCTAAGACGGCGCTAGCATCCGCTCATCCCCTGGACCAACGCCATGAAGCGATCCCACCCCTGCCGCCGCCGGCGCCGCGCACCGCCCCTCGCCCGCCTGGCGTTCGCCATGCTCGCCTGCGCCGTCCTGCTCGCCCTGCCGCGAGCCGCGGTGCTGGCCGGCGATGCCCAGGTGCAGGTGCTGTTCCTCGGCGACCAGGGCCACCATGAACCGGCCAAGCGCTTCGCCTGGATCAGCCCGCATCTCGCCGAGGCCGGCATCACCGCCACCTATACCGAGAACCTCGACGACCTCCAGCCGACCAACCTCGCGCGCTATGACGCCCTTGTGCTCTACGCCAACATCGCCACCGCTTCGGCGCAGGTGGAGAAGGCGATCATCGACTACGTCGAGTCCGGCCATGGCTTCGTGCCCATCCATTGCGCCTCGGCCTGCTTCGGCAATTCCAAGCCGCTGATCGCCCTGATCGGCGCGCGCTTCCTCAGCCACCAGACCGCGGTCTTCGCACCGGTGATCATCGACCACGACCATCCGGTGATGCAGGGCTTCGCCGGCTATGAGTGCTTCGACGAGACCTATGTCCATGCCGAGCACAACCAGGACGGCCGCACGGTGCTGGCGGTGCGGGTCGACAACGGTGTGCGCGAACCCTGGACCTGGGTACGCACCCAGGGCAAGGGCAGGGTGTTCTACACCGCCTCCGGGCACGACGAGCACGCCTGGCAGAACCCCGGCTTCCAGGAGCTCCTGGTGCGCGGCATCGCCTGGTCGGTGGGCGACAAGGGCAATGCCATCCTGGCCGCCGCCGCAGCCGTCTCACCGGCAGGCGCGAACCGCGTCCCGCTGCGCTACGAGCCCAGGCCGACGGTGCAGAACTACGAGAAGCGCATGCCCTACCCTGAATACCAGCTGCCGCTCTCGCCCAAGGACTCGATGAGCTACACCAGGACCGAGCCCGGATTCGAGCTCCAGCTGTTCGCCTCCGAGCCGGACATCAAGAAGCCGATCGCCTTCACCTGGGACCATCGCGGCAGGCTGTTCGTGCTCGAGAGCGTCGACTACCCGTCGACCTTCACCGAGCAGTGGCAGGGGCATGACCGCATCGTCATCTGCGAGGACACCACCGGTGCCGGACGGGCAGATAAGTTCACCGTCTTCGCCGACGGGCTGAACATCGCCACCGGGCTGACCTGCGTCGACGGCGGCGTGCTGGTCTGCCAGGCGCCCAACCTGCTGTTCCTCAAGGACACCACCGGCAACGACCATGCCGACGTCAAGAGGATCATCATGGGCGGCTGGAGCAAGGGCGACACCCACGCCGGTCCGTCGAGCCTGCACTACGGCTTCGACAACTGGATCTACGGCTGCGTCGGCTATGCCGGCTTCAAGGGCGAGGTCGGCGCCGACAAGCTCGATTTCCGCATGGGCCCCTGGAGGCTTGCGCGCAGCTACCAGAAGATGGAGTTCCTCGGCCAGTACAGCAACAACACCTGGGGCCTGGGCTTCAACGAGGCCGGCGAGCTGTTCGGCTCGACCGCCAACAATGCCCACCATTTCTACACCCCCATCCCGATCCCCTACCTCAAGGGCGTGGCGGGCATGGATCATGACGACAAGCTCAAAGAGTCGGTGAAGATCGACGCCCACTACGCCGCCCATCCGCTCACCGACCACATCCGCCAGGTCGATGTCTTCGGCGGCTTCACCGCCGCCGCCGGGCAGAACATCTACACCGCACGCGCCTATCCCGAGAAGTACTGGAACCGCTGCGCACTGGTCAATGAGCCGACCATGCACCTGCTGCACCAGGGCTTCCTCAAGCGCGACGGCTCGGGCTGGACCGAGGATGGCGACGGGCTCAACCTCATGGCCAGCGAGGAGGAGTGGGTGGCGCCGGTGCATGCCGAGGTCGGACCCGACGGCGCGGTGTGGGTGGCGGACTGGTACAACTTCATCATCCAGCACAATCCCACCCCCAGCCGCGAGCACGGCGGCTTCGACGCCAAGACCGGCAATGGCGGCGCGCATGAGAATCCGCTGCGCGACCATGAGCGCGGGCGCATCTACCGCGTGGTGTGGAGCAAGGCCAAGCCCGCTGCGCGCCTGGCGCTCGATCCGCAGGATGCCGCCCAGCTGGTCCGCACGCTGAGCAATGACAACCTCTTCTGGCGGCTGACCGCCCAGCGCCTGCTGGTCGAGCGGGCAAAGAGCGACGTGGTCCCGGCGCTGATCGCCCTGACCAAGGACCAGGGAGTCGACGCGGTCGGCATCAATGGCGGAGTGATCCATGCGCTGTGGACGCTGCACGGCCTGGGCGCGCTCGCTGGTGCCGATGCTGATGCGTTCGCGGCCGCGACCACATGCCTGAAGCACCCCTCCCAGGCGGTGCGCCGCACCGCCGTCCAGGTGCTCCCGCCGACGCTGGAGAGCGCCAGCGCGCTGCTGGCATCCGGCATCCTCGACGACCAGGACCTGAATGTCCGCCTGGCGGCCGCCCTGGCGGCCTCCCGGCTGCCCGCCAGCGATGCCATCGGCAAGGCCCTGTTCGCCGCTATGCGGCGAACCGAGGTGGCTGAAGACCGCTACCTGCCCGAGGCGATGCTTATCGCCGCCGCCCATCATGGCCTGGGCTATCTGTACGCGGAGCTGGACGGCGGGGTGGTCCTGCCAAGCGGCGAGGCGGCCGGCGAGCCGGCCAGCGAACTGGCCAACGGCGGCTTCGAGGACATCAGCGGCGAGGCGCCCAGGGGCTGGATCCGCACCACCTTCGCCGGCCATGCCACCTTCGGCGTCGACGAGCATGGCCGCACCGGCAGGTGCGTGCAGATCAGCTCCGCCACCGGCGCCGATGCCGGCTGGGCGATCATCCAGCACGTCACCCCCAAGACGCACTACCGCCTGAGCGGCTGGATCAAGACCAGCGAGGTGAAGGGCGCCACCGGGGCGCTGTTCAACATCCATGGCACCGAGAGCCGCACGTCGGTTGTCTCCGGCACCAGGGACTGGACCAGGGTGGTGTGCGAATTCGACAGCGGCGCCGCCACCTCGGTGCAGATCAACTGCCTGTTCGGCGGCTGGGGGCAGAGCACCGGAGCCGCCTGGTACGATGACGTGGCGCTCAGCGCCCAGGGAGCGTCCAGCCCGTCGACCGCCGCCAGCGGCTCCGCCGAGCGCATCGTCGCGCGCAATATCGCCGTGCTCTCGCCCATCGCTGCCCAGCTCGCCCTGCTCCAGCGCCTCGCCGGCGCCGACCCGGGCCTCGCCGCCGCCATCCTCGACGGCGTTGGCGCCGCCTGGACGCAGCAGGATGCCCCACCGCCCCAGGGTGGTGCCGCGCACGCGCTCTTCGCCGAGCTCGCCCAGCGCCTGACGCCCAGCAATCAGCTGCGCCTCGGCATCATCGCCGAGCGCTGGGGCATCCGCGACGGCTTGCCGGGTCTCGCCGGGCAGGCGCCAGCGGCGCCAGCGAAGAAGGCGGCCATCGCCGCCCTCCCGCCCGAGCAGCAGAAGCGCTTCGATGCGGGCAAGGCGCGCTACCTGACCCTGTGCATCGCCTGCCATCAGCCCAACGGCATGGGCCTGCCCGCGCTTGCCCCGCCGCTGGTCAGCTCGCAGTGGGTGGTCGGGCCGGCCAGCCGCCTGACGCGCATCGTCCTCAACGGCGTCAAGGGCCCGATCACCGCCGCCGGCACGACCTTCAGCCTGGAGATGCCGCCGCTGAAGGATGTCCTCGATGACACCGCCGTCGCCGAGATCCTCACCTACGTGCGCCATGAGTGGGGCAATGATGCCCCGCCGGTCGACAGCGGGGCGGTCAAGGCCGTCCGCGCCGCCGAGAAGGCGCGCAGCCAGCCGTGGAGCGCTGGCGAACTCACCGCCATCCCCTGACCACCTCCCTGCAAGGACTCCCATGCCCGCTTCCAAACCCCGCATCGCCATCGTCGGCCTCGGCTTCGGCGCCGAATTCATCCCGATCTACCAGCGCCACCCCGATGCCGAGATCACCGCGCTCTGCCAGCGTGATCCAGCCAAGCTCAAGCAGGTCGGGGATGCCTTCTCGATCAGCCGGCGCTACACCCGCTACGAGGACGTGCTCACCGACAAGGACATCGATGCGGTGCACATCAACACCCCGATCCCGGAGCATGGGCGCATGAGCATCCAGGCGCTCGAGGCGGGCAAGCATGTCATGTGCACGGTGCCGATGGCGACCTCCTTGGACGAATGCCGGCGCATCGTCGAGCTGAGCGAGTCCACCGGACTGCGCTACATGATGGCCGAGACGGTGGTCTATGCGCGCGAGTTCCTCTACCTCAAGGAGCTCTACCGCTCGGGCGAACTGGGACGCATCCAGTTCCTCCAGGCCAGCCACCACCAGGACATGGATGGCTGGCCCAACTACTGGCCCGGCCTGCCGCCGATGCACTATGCCACGCACTGCGTCGGTCCGGTGCTGGGGCTGACCAACGCCGAGGCCTCGGTGGTGTCGTGCTTCGGCTCCGGGCGCATCCGCGAGGAGCTGATTGCCAAGTACAACTCGCCCTTTGCCGTCGAGACCTGCCATATCGCCTTCCGCGACAGCGATCTCGCGGCGCGCGTCTACCGCTCGCTCTTCGATACCGCCCGGCAGTACCGCGAGAGCATCGATGTGTTCGGCTCCAAGAAGAGCTTCGAATGGCCGCTGATCGAGGGCGAGCAGGCGGTCCTGCATACCGCCAAGAAGGCGGAGCCGGAGATCCCCCAGCGCATCACCGTGCCGGACTTCGCCCATCTGCTGCCCGAACCCATCCGCCGCTTCACCACCAAGGGCGTCTACGACACCGATGGCAACCAGCACCTCTCCTTCATCCAGGGCTCCGGGCACGGCGGCTCGCATCCGCACCTGGTGCATGAGTTCGTCTCGGCCCTCACCCAGGACCGCGAACCCTTCCCCAACGCCCGCCAGGCGGCCAACTGGACGGGGGTCGGCATACTCGCCCACCAGTCTGCCATGCACGGCGGGGAGCTGATGCACCTGCCCGAGTTCACCCTCGCCAAGCGCGCCAAGCAGGCCTGAGCCCCCCGCTTCCCGCCCGGGCGCCAGGCGCACCCGGGTGATGGGCATGGCCGGGGGGCAGGGCGGCCTGCCGCCTGGCGCCTGGCGCCGGCGATTCCCCGGGACGGCCACTATCCTGGCCGGGATGTGCCGGTACCCTGGATGCGGCGGGGCCGATCAGTCAGGCCCTCCCTGGAGACCTGGCTGCGATGCTGATCCCTGATACCCTGCGCGCCCTGCTCGACGATGGCGTCATCCAGGAGGTGGTGCGCTCGCTCAAGAGCGGCAAGGAGGCCGCCGTCTTCATCGTCATCGCCGATGGCGAGCGCTGCGCCGCCAAGGTCTACAAGCAGGTGCACCAGCGCAATTTCCGCCAGCGCCAGGACTATGTCGAAGGCCGCATGGCCGGCGATTCGCGCGAGCAGCGGGCGATGAACCGCGGCAGCCGCTTCGGCAAGCAGGCGAGCGAAGAGGCCTGGCAGGTCTCCGAGGTGCGCGCGCTGCGCACCCTCGCCGCCGCCGGCGTGCGCATCCCGCGGCCGCGCGCCCTGCATGACGGCATCCTGCTGATGGACCTGGTGTGCGGCGCGGACGGCGAGCCGGCACCGCAGATCGCCACCCAGCGCTACCGCCACGACGAGGCGGTGCGCACCCACCACCTGATCATGCGCCAGGTCGCCGCCATGCTGTGCGCCGGCCTGGTGCATGCCGACCTCTCCGAGTTCAACATCCTGCAGGCCGCCGACGGTCCAATGATCATCGACCTGCCGCAGGCGGTCGATGCCGCGCGCAACAACAACGCCAAGCGCCTGCTGCTGCGCGATGTCGCCAACATCACCCGCTTCTTCGCCCGCTTCGCCCCGGAATTGCGCCGCACCCAGTACGGCGAGGAGATGTGGCTGCTCTACGAGCACGCCACGCTGCGCCCGGATGCGATCCTGACTGGCAAGTTCAATGCCGCGCGCACGGTGGTCGACGCCAAGGTGGTGCTCGAGGCGATCGAGGATGCCAAGCGCGAGGCCGCTCAGCGGGAAGAGGTGCGTCGCTGGCGCGAGGAGCGCCGACGCCCAGGCTCCCGCTGAACGCGGCTCTTCCAGATGCACAGCCGGCCGCCGCCGCCCACGGGAGGCTTGCGCGAAAGCATCCGCACGCAGTCTGGGCGCTCTCGTCGAGCGGACTGTCGACCCCGATGAGCAGTGTTCTGGCGACCAGCGACCAGCTGCCGGCGCTGGTGCACGCTGACGGTGCAACGCACGGCCCGAGGGGGGCACGAGGGCGCATCACCGGCCACCGCGCTATGTCGCCTCATCAAGGGGCGTTTCATCCTTTGTGAGTAGCCCCTGGGATTACTCTCCAGGGGCCCTCGCAGAACCGGACGTGGATATTGCAACCATCCGGCTCCCAGCTTCAGGTCCTTCACAGCGGTTTGGGGTAGATGTTGTGGATAATGCGCGGTTTGGGCAGGAGCCCTTCCCGTAGGAGTTGACAGAATCGCCTCCATTTCACTGAGGGACGTTGGCTTCGCCTGTTTAGCCACTTGAATAACCGTGTGGCGACGTGGTGCCCATACGCATTGATGCTGCGCGAGTTACCACTCACCCCGTAATAGTTGAAGTGCCCTTGCAGATGTTGCCTGACGTACGTGACCATTGCCTTACCCCCTTCCTGCCTGAGTCGCTGGAGCTTTAGCCCGAGTTCTTTCAGCTTCTTGATCATGCGTTTGCCTTCGGTCTTGCGACCGACGACAAATCGCCCAGTGCGACTGGTGCCCGCGTAATGGGTCAGTCCCAGGAAGGAGAAAGTCGCAGGACGTCGCCGTCCATCTTTTCCGCAGTCACGCTGGGCGTGGCTGCCAAAGCGTATCAGCTTCGTCTTGCTGGGCTCGACTTCCAGGCCGAACTGAGCTAGGCGTTCCGTCATCGTCGACATGAACCGCTTCGCATCAGCCTCGTCCTGGAAGCAACACACAAAGTCGTCCGCGTACCTCACCATGGAGGCTCGGCCGCGGCAGGTCTGTGCGAAGGCCCCCTCGAACCACCAATCCAGCACGTAGTGGAGGTAGATGTTTGCCAGTACCGGTGATATGAGGCCGCCCTGTGGGGTCCCCTCGTCGCTGACACTGAACTGTCCATCCTCCATGACGCCAGCTATCAAGAAGCGCCTAATCGTGCGTAGGAAGCACGGGTCGCTGATCCGATGTTCCAGGAATTTCATCAAGTGCTCATGGCAGACATTGGTGAAGAATCCCTTGATGTCCGCCTCGACCACCCACTGCGTGTTCTCGTTCGTTATGATCTCCGCCACTCGTCTGAGCGCATCGTGCGCTCCGAGATTGGGGCGATAGCCATATGAACACGTCCTGAATTCCGGTTCCCAGATCGCTTGCAGGATTTGGCTGAGCCGATCCTGGACGATCTTGTCTTCGAAGCTCGGTATCCCAAGCGGTCGGACGCCCCCATTGGCCTTTGGGATGTACACCCGAAGCGATGGCTTCGGACGGTATCCCATCCGCCGCAAGCGGGCACTGAGGTCCGCAATTCGTCCCTCCTTGCCCACTGCATAGACGTCCTTCTGCACCCCGTCGACTCCGGCCGCCTTCTTTGCAGGGAGGCGCTCGAAGCTGGCGAGCAATCCGTCGACGTTGAGCACCATTCCCATGAGGGACGTGAACCGCATCTTCGGATTGTCCCGCGCCATCTGTGTGAAGCTCGACAGAGAAATTGTCATGGTTGCTCCGGCTCGGTGTCCGGTCCTTGCTTCTCGTCTTGCTGTCCTGAAACCGTCGCAGCCTTTGCTCCATCCGCATTACCGGACTTCACAGCTCCTATGCGCGACTCAGACTTCCGACATATGATACCGAGCAACTCGGTTGTTACGCTTGCTGCTTGGCTGCACATCCTCTGCGAGCTGAGTGCCATGTGCCACATGTGGATCTCCCTGGTTGCCGCGTTCTCACCTTGTCAAACTCGACCCGACCTGAGACCCCGGGGTGTCTTCCTGGCTCGCCAAGTCGCCAGGGAATCTGTTGCCTGCTGGATCAGGGAATCCATCGGCCGTTCCCAACGTTAATCTTTTCGGGGCTTCAATCTTAGAGTCGGCTTTACCCGTTACTCTTGGACCTCGTCTGCTTTCACTGCCTACGCATCAAGCACCCCTTTTACTGGCAATGCCTGCAAGGCTGGATACCGGGGTCGTGGCTAGCGTTTTCCCCGGGGAGGAGTCGCACCTCCTTGATGAACGCGACCTTGCCAGGCCGCAACCCCCATCGATTTCCCCTGTCCGGAAAGCGCTTCCACTCTCCGTCATGCGGTAGTCCATGACATGCCCTCGCACCCATCGCGCCCGCGTCCGCACGGTCAATGTCCCTGCGGTGGCATGGCCCGCCGGAATTGGACATGCCCGCAACGGCTTCACCCTCTTCGAAGTCGCCATCTCCCTGGTGCTGCTCACCTTCGGCGTGACCAGCGTGCTGGTGCTCTTCCCCACCGGCCTCAAGGCGCAGCAGATGTCGCGCTTCCAGATCTATGCCGCCGCCAAGGCGGAGGAGATGGTCGAGCAGTTCAACTGCACCCATCCCGACAACGCGACGACCGATACCGAAGGCTGCGACATGTGGGAGGTCGCTGATACCTACCGCGCCCAGGCGTGGGACCTGGAGGCGCGCCTGAACTCCCACCGCTACGGCATCATGGCGCTGCCCCTGCCGCTGGCCAGCCGGCTTGACAGCGACAACGACGAGATCCAGCAGATCCTCTCCCAGGGCGGCTTCATCTACTACGCCCAGCCGATGGCCGCCTCGGACGTCGAAGAGCAGGCCCAGGCCCAGGCTCCGCCGCAGGAGCTCCAGCGCCTGATCATCGGCGTGACCGGCTATGCGCAGCAGAACTGCATGCACATGTTCCCGCTGAAGAACTGGCCGTACACCATCGCCACGCCCTCGCCGCCGCTGCACAGCATCCATCTGTATGATGCCTGGCTGCCGCCGATCGTCAGCACCACCGGCGGCGGCTACTCGAACATCTACCAGTGGCCATGCAACAATACCTGGAACGGCGCCGTCAGCGGCCCCGGACGGGCCGGGGTCGGATCGATCAATCCCACCGATCCCAATGCCGCCAACCCCTCCTCCTGGATCTGGCCAACCCCGCATGAGGACTGGCTGTACTGCTGGGAGAGCGCCATCATCCCCGGCGTGGCCATCCCCGGCACCGACCCCGACATCCAGAAGGTGTTCGACTGGTCGGAAGCGGCCACCAGCACCAACCTGCCCTTCATCACCGGCCAGATCACCCACTACGGCTACCTGCCCTATGCCGCCAATCCGGTCGGTGCAACGGGGGGCCAGCCGTTCACCTCGCCCCTGCCCTTCTACGATGGCACCATCAGCCAGCTCTCGAACAGCGATGCGTGCATCCGCTATGTCCAGTCAGCGCTGTGGTACTGCCAGCAGAAGACTCTGCAGTCGAGCTCGCTGACGCCGGCATTCTGGACCACCCTGTATCCCAGCAATGCGATCCCGAGCTTCGCTCCGGGCACGCCGGACAAGGAGAAGTGGATGCAGGTGCAGGCGATGCGCTTCCTCAGCCACGCCGCCACCTGCCTGACCGGCTGGTTCCCGATCACCACCCCCAGCCCCAATCCGAACAACGTCCCCGATCTGACCACCGGGGTGATGATCCCCACCGTCGTTCTCGATGGCAAGCCGGGTGCGCTGGCGATCTCGATCACCAACGACATGATCCAGTGCTGGCACGAACGTGCGGTGCACCTGGCGAACGATTTCGCCAGCAACCTGCCCTACGACTGGGCGGTACCGCGCCCGATCGAGCGCTCGATCATGACCGACTACCCGCTGCTGCAGCTGGACATGTTCTCCGCCCCCCTCGGGGGCACCATCTTCGGCACCGGCAACTTCTACAGCGGCGTGCCGGCGCAGAACGCCTTCCAGTGGCGCCCCATCTCGCCGCGCCCGATCAAGCACATCGGTCTGGGGCAGATCTACCCGGTCAACCAGACGCCCGCATACACCGGGCCTACCCCCAACCCGATGGGCGGACAGGACAAGCTCGATGGCACCATCGTCCCCGGCAAGGTCAGCAACCTGATGGGCGACCTCGACCACTACACCCTCGGCAGGCCCTTCGACGCCTCCGAGCGCTGCCGCGAGATCGTCTTCTGGACCGTCGATTGGCAGTCGTACGAGGACTTCGAGACCCTGCCCAGCGCGCCCATCGACGCCAGCAAGTACCCGCTCGCCGGACCGCGCATGTACGAATCGGGGAACGTCACCGGGTGCCAGGTCAACATGCCGTCCTGGGGCTGGGGCTACTACCGGAAATGGGAGGACCGCATGTGGGATGTCGATTTCGTCGACCCGCACCTGTTCGCCTTCCGCAATCCCGAGAAGACCGAGCTGTTCTACGACAACGTGGCGATCACCCTGCCGACCGGGACCAACGTCTCGGGCCATGAGATCCTCAACGGCGGCAATCCCGACAAGGGCTCCGGACTGTCGAACCGCCAGGTCTTCTCCGGCATGTTCGGCGCCGACCGCAACTTCAACCAGCAGATCGACCGCGGCCCAGTGCCGACCTCGGTGCGCCTGCGGGCGGTACAGGTGGCGCGCTTCAACTTCTACGATCCCCGCATCCCCTGCCTGCTGCGCTGAACCCTGAGGACCGCCATGAGCACTCCCAGACGCACCCGCGGCTTCACCCTGATCGAGCTGATGCTCGCCATCGGCCTGGGCATCCTGGTGATCTACACCGCCTACTCGGGCTTCCGCATGGCCAGCCAGTGCATCGTCGTCGCCAACCGGCTGTCGCTGGAGAACTCCCTCATCCGCGCCGGCTACAGCATGGCGCATGACCAGCTCGACTACTGGACCAACCTCGACGATCCCAACGATGCGACGCACGAGACGCTGCGCCTGAGCGGCTTGAATGTCAGCGGGCAGAACTGGGCCTATTCCTTCACCGCGCAAGCGCCCTTCCCCACCACCCTCGGATTGCCGTTCGCGCCCATGAATGCCACCGGAGCCGCGGCCGGGGCCTTCCCGGCCAACGTCGACCCGACCAGCGGTGCCAGCTCAGGCAGCGCGGTGCCGCGGAATGCCTCAACCGGCGGACCGATGGTGGTGCTGCCACTGGTCGGGACCGTTCCACCGGCGAACTGGGAGAACGATAACGGCTTCGACCCCACCTATGCCTGGGCTCCGCACGATCCGCGCACCTGGTTCCGGGGCAACCCCCTGGAGAAGTGGCTGTGGTGGGTCGCGCCCAACACCTCGCCCACCATCATGGGCCGCTATGGCGCCTTCACCAATGTCACTCCCACGCCGGTCTTCTCCACCTACACCGTCAATGGCCCGTATCCCCCGCCGCAGACCAGCGCGCCATCCTACAGCGCCAACTACCAGGCTTCATCGAACTACCCGCCGCACCTGTGGTATGGCCGCCAACTGCTCGGCCTCAGCCGCGCGATCGGCTGGTACGGCCTGTTCGATTACCTGCCGGCCAATACCATGTTCGGCTACTACCTGAGCTTCTCGCAGGCAGGCGGCAACCTCTGGGGCAACACGTCGAGCGCCGGCAACCTGGCGACCTTCTACACCTTTCCGGGCTGGAACGGCCAGAACTACGCGCCCTACCCCTGGCAGGACCCCTTCGTCGCCAATCCCATCAACCCCACCGGCTGGGTGAGCAATCCGAATGGCGGCTGGTACTGGAACTTCGTCGGCCAGGGCATGGGGCCGACGACCATGGGCGTCTATTCGCTGACCTCGACCAGCAGCTACGCGGTCTCCAACCCCTACGGCGACAGCATCGATAACGGGATCATCGACAGCAACACCCTGGCCTGGCGCTGCTACAGCTACTCCAATTCCGACTATTCGGCCACCTATAACGGCAACAACCAGGGCGCCGCGCTCGGGCTGCAGTACTTCATCGCCACCACCCTGCCGCTCAAGGCGATCATGGCCGGCACGCCGACAAACTGGCCCAACGTCCTGGTCGGCTGCGGCCACTACATCAAGAGCGCCCACTACGTGAATCTGGCCAAGATCCGCTGGACCAGCCCGCTCACCGGGCAGGTGGCCGAACTCTCCTTCGATGGCCTCGGCACCACCCTGCGCGGAGCGCGCATGCAGCGCAGGCCCGGCAGCGCCACCGGCTGGGCGAACTGGGACAATGCCACCGGCGCCACCAACGATGCCAACATGGATGGCCCGCAATGAGCAGCCGCCCGCGCCCCGCAGGCGCCCGCCAGGGCACCATCCTGATCATCGTCGCCGGGATGTCGGCGCTGCTGGCGACCATGGCCCTGACCTTCGTCGCCAAGATGCGCGCCGATGCCGAGGAGTCCGCGCTGGTGCTCCAGGAAGCTCAGGCGCGCATCATGCTCGCCGCCGCCTGCAACTACATCCAGGAGGGCTCGCGCATCGGCTGGGATACCTACAAGGCGGCTGGCAGCGCCAATCCCACCGATGCCAACGACGCCTTCCCGGGCGACCCCAACAGCAGCGCGACCGTCCCCGTCCATGAGGAGACCTTCGGCTGGATCGATACCCGCGATGGCAGCAGCGGGCCGAAGACCCAGGAGGGCCGGGTGTGCTGGACCAACGTCCCGGCGGTCACCTGGGCCCCGTCCGGTTCGCCGCAGCGGCCGCTCTGGCCCGCGCCGACCAGCATCGTGCGCTGCCCGATGTACGTCTGGCAGCGACCGCCGTGCGCGACCCAGCTGACCGCCGCCTACAATCCCATCCTCACTGACCCCAACCAGACCTCGAATCCCACCTATCTCTACCCCTTCCTGCACAATCCCGACCCGCAGCCCCAGGTCAGCAATGGCTGGGTGCAGCTTGCGCCAGGGACGAACCCGCCGGCGGCGGCCCCGACCATCTCCACTACGCTCTATGACGATGGCGCCAACGGTGCGACGCAGAGCGATTTCATCCACGGCGATCCCACTCCGCGCACCCAGACCATGAACAAGTCCTGGTTCCGCGTCCTGCGCGAAGGTCCCGCGACCTTCCTGATCACCGTCGGGGCCGGCGGGACGATGGGGTTCCGCTCCTACTCCGAGGCCAGCGCCCAGGGCTTCGCCACGTTGTTCAACAGCGATAGCGGCTACTTCCAGGATCTCAGCGACCACGAGATGCGCATGTGGTATCGGGTCGAATGGTCGGCGGCGGTCACCGATGTCACCTACCACTGGAACCTGCACCACACCCTGGGCTGGCAGGACAACTACACCCAGTGGCCGCAGAATGCGAGCCACTCCTGGGCCTACGGCCCGCGCAGCTCGGGCTTCGACCGCAACATGGGCGGGACCTTCCGCTGGATCGAGCGCCTGCGCACCGAGCCGACCTTCTGGTGAGCTGAGCACCCGCCTCAGCGGAAGCACTCCGGTGCCGCGCGGCGCAGGCTGACGAAGCGCCCGGCATCGCCCACCACCACATGATCGTTGAGCGGCAGGTCGAGCAGCCGCCCGGCGGCCACCAGGCGCATGGTCGCCGTATGGTCGTGCGGCGAGGGCGACGGATCCCCGGTCGGATGGTTGTGCACCGCGATGCAGCTGGTGGCGCCGGCAATCAGCGCGAGGCGGTAGAATGCCCGCGGAGCGGCATCGGTGCCATCGACGTCGCCGGTCGAGACCACGCGCGGTTCGCCGATCAGGCGGCTGCGCGCATCCAGCGCCAGGCACCACAGCTCCTCGTGGCCGAGCACCACCATGCTCAGGGAGAGGTATTCGGCCACCTCCTCGGCGGTACGCAGGCGCGGCCGTTCGCGGCGGTGGGCCGAGCGCGCGATGCGCCTGGCCATCTCGATGGCGGCCTTGATCTCGCTCGCCTTCGCCAATCCCAAACCATGGGAGCGGATCAGGGTGCCGAGATCAAGGCGTGCCAGGCCGAGCAGGCCGTCGTGGTCGGCGAGCAGGCGCTCGGAGAGTTCGAGCACCCCTTCGCCGCCGACCCCGGTACGCAGCAGGAGCGCAAGCAGCTCACCATCGCTCAACGAGCCCATGCCGCTGAGGAGCGCCTTCTCGCGTGGACGATCCCCGGCGGGCATGGCGGTCAGCCGGCGGGCCGGGGGCGCAGGCTGGCTGCGCAGGGGCGCGCTGGATGGAAGCGGGGCCTGACGTCGTGCGGAGCAGGCGCGCATGGCTAGTGGCGGATGATGGTGATGAGCGCCACCAGCCACAGCACCATGATGGCCAGCAGCAGCAGCAGCCAGCGCCGCGTGGGCGCGCTCGGCAGCGGGACCTGGGCGCGGATGGCGCGCTGCGCGGCGATGGCGGCATCGATGGCCTTGCCCGCGCTGTCGCAGGCGCCGCGCAGTTCGTCGAGCCCTGCTGGCGGACCCTGCTGGCCATGCCTGGCATTGGCGGTGGCCATCGCCGTCATCAGCTGGGTGGAGGCGGTCTCGGCCTCGGCGGCATGGCGGGTCAGAGCCGCCATCACCTCGGCAGCCACGCCCTCGTCCTGCAGCTGGTGGCTGAGCAACTGGCACTCGTGGGCGGTGCGCACGAGCTCCTGGATGCGCGCATAGAGCGCGTGCACCTCGGCCTGGCGCTCGGCGCGCAGCCGTGCAGCCGTACGCTCGGCAAGCGCCGCAACCGGCGGCGGCGGCGGCTCGAATCGCGGACCGTCGGGGAGATCCTGCGGCAGCCTGAGGATGCGCACCACCCACCCGCCGAGCAGCAGCAGAGCTGAGAACGCGGCAATTCCGCCGATCATCGCCACGACCACGGCCATCAGCTGATCGGGATCGGTGTCCATGGTCCCGACGCTACGCGCCTGCCACGCGATTGCGAGGCTGGCCCGCCCGCGCTCGCAGGCGACGACGCGGCATGCAAGCAGGGCATGCTTGCCCCTTGTCCATGCTGCTGGGGCTGCCACCATGCCGCCTCCGGCTTCGCCGCTTCCGGCTCCGAGGAGTCCTGTCTATGGCCGTCACCGTCCGTATCCCCAGCGTCCTGCGCACGTTCACCGCTGGCAAGGAGACCATCCCGGTGGATGCCGCCAGCGTCGATGAGGCGCTGGCCAAGCTCGATGCCGCCCATCCCGGCATCAAGGCCAAGCTCTGCGATGAGCGCGGTACGCTGCGGCGCTTCGTCAATGTCTTCGTCGGCGAAGAGGACATCCGCTTCCTCGATGGACAGGCGACCGCGATCAGGGATGGCGATCTGATCGACATCGTGCCGGCGATCGCCGGCGGCTCCCCGCGACGCTAGAACGGTCCGCCCGGCGGCGTGATCACCAGGCGGTCCACGCTCGCGCTCGGCGGTGCATCGAGCATGAAGCGGATCGCTGCCGCGACATCCTCCGGCTGGCACATGCGCTCGCGGGCAACCGGCATGGTCGCACCCCACACCGCGGTCGCGGTGGCGCCGGGCACGATCACGCCGACGCGGATGCCCTGGGCGCGCAGCTCCTCGCGGGCGACACGGCTCCAGGCCTCGATGGCGGCCTTGCTGCCGGCATACACCGCGGAGCCCGCGAAGGCCGCATCGCTGGCGACCGAGGAGACGGTGATGATCGTCGCTGTCGGGCTGCGGGCCAGGACGGGGATCGCGGCACGGGCGAGGAGCATCGGCGAGAGGACATTGAGGCGCCAGAGCCGCTCGGCATGCGCCTCGTCGAGCGCATCGACCGCTGCGGTCTCATAGCAGCCGGCATTGTTGACCAGCGCATCGATGGCGCCGAAGCACGCCAGCGCGCGCGCGATGATCGGCGCGCCGGCGCCGGCGGCGCTGAGATCGCAGGCGCACGCCTCGGCCTGGCCACCTGCGGCCCTGACCTGGTCGCGCAGCGCCGCCAGGCGATCGGCACGGCGCGCGACCAGCAGCAGGCGGGAGCTGGGCGCGAGCGCGAGCGCGGCCGCTTGGCCGATGCCGGAGGAGGCGCCGGTGATGATCACGACACGGGTCATGCTCGACCATGGTAGGTTGCGCCTGCGCCTGGCCAGGGGCGCTTGGTCGGCCGCGAGCGCTGCACCACCACAGCGTCTGCGTAGCGAGACGCTCCCCTTGACGCTCGACCACGCCTGGTTGACCGCTACCATACCGCGACCTCCCACCGCTCCGGCCCGTCGTCACCAGCGTTTCCACGCCCCTTTCGCCACCGAGGACCCCATGTCCCAGCCCGCCGCCGCCATAAGCACCCAGCTCGCCGACCAGATCGCCGCCTTCGTGAAGGCGGACATCGACCTGGCGCAGGGCCGGCTCGCCCCCTCCTCGAGCCCGTTCTGGGCCGGGCTGACCCGCGTCGGCAGCGAATTGTGGCTGGATACCGGCGACATCGACGCCGCCGCGCCGCTGTGGACGCGCGAATTCAGCGCCCTGACCACCAACAACACGCTGTTGAACAAGGAGGTCCAGAAGGGCATCTACGACGAGCTCATCCATCAGGCGGCCGCGGCGCTGCAGGGACTCGACCTGCAGACCAGGATCATCGAGATCGGCTTCATCCTCAACGCCCGCCATGGCCTGCGTCTCGCCCAGCGCTTCGGCGGCAAGGTCTCGGTCGAACTGCATACCGATCTTGCCCATGATGTGGCGCGCTCGGTGGCCTACGGCAAGCGCTACTTCGCCATCTGCCCGGAGCATTTCATCGTCAAGATACCGTTGACCCCGGCAGGGCTGATCGCGACGCGCGAACTGCGGCGAGCGGGCATACCGGTGAATTTCACCCTGGGCTTCAGCGCCCGCCAGAACCACTTGGCCACTGCTTTCGCCGCCCCATCCTATGTCAACGTCTTCCTTGGCCGCCTCAATGCGTACGTCGCCGACAACCACCTGGGCGACGGCAAGAACGTCGGCGAGAAGGCGATGCTCGCCAGCCAGCGCACCGTCACCCGGGTGGGGGCTGGATCGACCAAGCACATCGCCGCCAGCCTGCGTGGTGCCAGCCAGGTTCAGGACCTGGCAGGAATCGATGTCTACACCATGCCGACCACGGTGGCGACGGCAGCGGTCAAGGAGCTCTCCGGCCAATGGCAATCGAAGCTGGGCGAGGACTACCAGGTCACCTGGGGTCCCGGTATCGATGAACGGCGCCTGCGGGCGAGCACGCTGTGGTCGATCACCGATGCCGATACCCTGCTGGCCAAGCGCCTCAACGACCAGCCGCCCTCCTCGCCCGAGGTGCTGGTCGAGATGGCGCGTGCCGCCGGCCTCGCCGATCTCTTCCCGCGCCTCACCGATGGCGATCGCAAGCGCATCGATGCCGATGGCAAGATCCCCAAGCATGCCGGCTGGGCGACGCGCATCGCCAGCGGCGAGCTGGCGATCGACACCCTGCTGAACCTGGCGGCTCTGGGCTCCTTCACCGCCGACCAGGCCCAGCTCGACGACCGCATCCGCAAGTACATGTGACGGCGGCGGAGTGCGCGCTGCGCCCCCTGGCAGCCACCGGCAGCGCATCCGCTCAGCGTCCGCTTGCCCCAGCCCGGTGCGCCACGAGCATCGCAGCAGAGCCACCATGACCCAATCCATCCCCGTCGCCATCCTCGGTGTGGCCGGCTATGCCGGCGAGATCGCCCTGCGCATCCTGCTCGGCCATCCCGGATTCCGCATCGTCCATGCCGGTTCCGACCGCTTGCATGGCAAGCTCCTCAGCGATGCCCTCCCGGCCTTCACCGGCGAGACCGACCTGGTGCTGGCCGAGGATTCCGTCGAGGCGCTGCGCGCCAGCGGTGCTGCGGCGGTGCTCCTGGCCAAGAAAAGCCCCGAGGTCACCAAGGTGGTCCCGGCCCTGCTCGCCTCCGGCATGAAGTTGGTCGATATCGGAGCCGAGTTCCGCCTGCGCCGGATCGCCGACTACACCACCTGGTATGGAGCCGACCATGCCTGCCCGGAGCTCCTCCCCAGCGCGGTCTATGGCCTGAGCGAGATCTACAAGGATCGCATCGCGAGCGCGACCCTGGTGGGCAATCCCGGCTGCTTCGCGACCTCGGTGCTGCTGCCGCTGATCCCGCTGCTCGCTGCCCGGCTGATCGAGCTCCAGGCCCCGCTGGTCGCGGTCAGCTATTCCGGTCTGTCAGGTGCGGGCAAGCGCCTGGTCGAGTCGAACAACAACCTGTTCTACGCCGTCAACGAGAACCTGCACAGCTACAAGGCCGCCAGCCATCAGCACAGCGGCGAGATCGACCAGGAGCTCAGCGAGGCTGGCGGCGCCCTGGTGCACTGCAGCTTCATCCCCCACCTTGCCCCCATCACCCGCGGCATCCATTCCACCATCACCGCCACCCTGGCGCCGGGAGCGACCCTGGAGCAGGTGCTCTCGGCGTGGAAGGACAGCTATCGCGCTCGGCCATTCGTGCGCATCCGCGCCACCCCGAAGGACGTCGAGGTGGCGAACACCACCGCAACCAACTTCATCGATATCGCCGCCACCGCCGACAGGAGCACGCTGATCATCGCCAGCGCCCTGGACAACCTGGTCAAGGGCGCCAGCGGCCAGGCGGTGCAGAACCTCAACCTGATGTACGGCCTGCCGGAGACCGCCGGGCTGCTGAACCGTACGCTCTAGCGGCCACGCATCGCCGCGGGACGTGCCGGCATGGCGTGCAGACGCTAGGCGCGCGAGCTCCTTGCCGTCCTGCCGGCAGCGCCATGATGCCCGGGTCTATTCGTCCGCCAGCGAGGGAACCATCGTGCGCACCCTGTCCGCCCTCATCGGTCCATTGCTGGCGCTGGCGCTGCAGTGCGGTTCGGCCGCGGCGGCCGAACCGGCCTTGGCGCTGACCATCGCACTGCCGGACTGGAGCCGCACTCAGGAACGCCTCACCGCCAGCATTTATGGCCAGCTCTGGCACGATCCGGCGATGGCCCCGCTGCGCGACCGCATGCAACGCTCCTATGAGCAGGCGATGGGCAAGGATGCACCCGCAGCAAGCGCGTCTGCGGCGGGTGGCAGTGCGGACCACCATGCCGGCGGCAACGACCTCCTAAGCTACCTCTATGCCAACGGCATCGAGCCCAGGCAGCTCGTCGGCCAGCTCAGACGGCTGCGCCTCTCCTGCTTCGCCCTCAGCGCCGCAGCCGGCAACCCGCCAGCGGCGGGGCCGGACCTGCTGCCGGTCAGGATCAGCAGCGATATGGGGTCCCTCGCTCCCGCCATGAGCGCGCTGCTGGCGAAGCTGGTGAAGGAGGCGCCCCCGCCCCCCCGCACCGCCATCACCATTCCCGGTGCGGATGAGGCATTCACCGATGGCACGATGGCCCTGGCGCGCTTCGGTAGCGAGTTCGTCATTGCCCCCCAAGGCCAGCAGGCGCTGCTCGCTCCCTGGCAGCCGGCCGCGATGGCCGAGGACCTCCAGGGCGAGCTCGACTGCACCGCCCTCGCGACCCTGGCGGCGCTCATCCCCCCCGAGGAGATCGCTGAGCAGGCCCAGCTGATCGACCTGCTGAGCACCCTGGCCCCGGTCTCCTACCGCGGCACGGTGGTCGCCGAGGGTCTGCTGGAGACTCTGCGCATCCAGGCGACCAGCGCCCTGGTCGCGCCGGTCGATCAGGCAGCGCTCGCCCGCCTGCCTGCCAACGCCATGACCGTCCTGGCCTTGGGACTCGATGGCGAGAACTGGTGGAAGCGCGAGCACCGCGCCTGGCTGGAGCGCATCTGCGCCAAGCTCAAGACCCCGCTGTCGCCGGAGGACGCCGAGCGCAATGCCGATGAGCTGCTCGCCTCCGTGGGCCTGGACATGGGCCTCGGCCCGCTGATCTCCGGCCTCAAAGGCACCGGCCTGGTGGCGGTGACCGCGGGCATCCCCTTCCCCTGCGTCAGCATCGCGGTGCCACGCTCGACCGGCCTCGACCACCTGGTGCTCGGCCTCTTCACCCGCTTCCAGCTGGATGCCCCGGCCGACGGCGCGAGCATCAGCCTGCCGATACCCGGCTCCCCGATCCCGGTGATGATCGCCCGCGACGCCGGGCACTGGCTGGCCAGCAGCGATCCCGCCCTGATCGAGAGCTGGCTGAGCGGCAAGGCGAATGGCTGGTCCACCTCGCCCGCCGGCACGCTGGCGCTGTCCAAGGCCGCCGATGCGTGGCTGATCGGAGCCAGCGATACGCCGGCGGTGCTGCGGCTGATCGCAGGCTTCCTGCCACTCGGCCTGAACCAATCCCAGGACCTCGACAACCGCGAGAAGCAGGCGGTACTCGCCAGCCTCGGCCGCCTTACCGCCCTTGCCGCCTGCGGCTACCTGGTCGGGCACAACGACCAGGCCTCCAGCGTGATCGAATGCCGCAGCCTGAGCGGCGCCGGGCTGATCCCCCTGGTGGCTGCGGCCATCGCCATCCCCAACCTGCTGAACCAGAACTCCAAGAGCAAGGAGACCGCCGTTGCCAGCACCCTGCGCACCATGGTCTTCCCGGCCGAGATGCTGTTCCGCGGCGCCTCCCGCCGCGACCGGCGGCATGCCGGCTCGGGCGACTTCGGCTTCTTCGCCGAACTGGCCCAGGCACCGTCGCCGGCCGGGACGGGCGGGACGGGCGGGCAGCCCACCCTGCTACCGCTTTCCTGGCGCCAAACCCACCCGACCATCGCTGGCTACCGTTTCGCGCTCTACCTGCCTGACGGTTCAGGCGGGGCGCTGAGCGCCGAGAAGGATCACGACCTCCCGGCAGGCGAGCCTGCCCAGGCCGGACCGGGGAGCGATTTCGTCGTTTACGCCTGGCCGCTCGACGAGGGCAGCGGCCGCCATGCCTTCGCCATCACCAGCGAAGGCGTGGTGTACGCCGTTCCGGCGACCGCTGGCGAGGAGCCCGACTGGAATGATCTCTTCGGCGGCAAGGGCTGGCACGACCCCAAGGTGTGGAAGCCCTTCACCGGCAAATGATCATCGACCAGCAGCACATGATCACCAATCACGACCGCTGTAACCGCACGCCTCCCGCCCGCGTTAACACCTTGGTGCGTGCCCTGTCCCCGGCGAGCCCCCTTCCCACCTCCGCAGGATACCGCTCCATGCCACGCCTCGTCCTCCTCGGCCTGCTCGCCTCCGCCGCCTGCTGGGCCTCTGAGCCCGCCGTCAGCGGCCCGCTCATCGATGCCACCCTCACCGACGGCCAGCACCTGCTGAGCCATTGGGAGCTGAGCATCTATGGGCGGCTGTGGAATGATCCCCTGTTCGCCGCCCGCCGGGACGCCTGGACCGCCCAGCTCACGGCGCTGCAGACCGGTGTCGGATTGACCCTGCACGAGGTGGTGCAGGGACTCAACGGGGCGAGCCTCCATATCCTGCCGCCTGCCGCCGGAGCGCAGCTGCCGGAGCCCCAGCTGGAAGGCGACTTCAGCCCTGCCATCGCCGGTCGGCTGATGCAGGCGCTGCGCGCCATCAATAGCGACCCTGATGCGCTCAAGGAGCTCAAGCTGCAAGGTGCCAGCGAGGCCGTGGACGTGGTCGCCTCGCGGCTGCTGGTGGAGCGCATCGCCGGCCTGCTCCTGGTCACCAACGACCATGCCCACGACCCGGCACATCCGTGGAAGGCCTCGGCCCTGCCTGCCGCCAGCGATCTCGCGGTGACCCTGGATGTCGCCCGCCTGCTCGCCGCTCTGCCGGCCGCGCAGGCCGCGCAGGTGGAATCGGCGCTCAAGCCCATTGCCAGCTCCCTCGGCAGCATCGACTACCGTGCCGAGCTGGTCGCCGATGGCATGCATGAGCGCTGGACCAGCCATGCTCCTCCTGGCACCCCCTTGCCGGTCAATCGCGACCTGCTCGCCCTGCTGCCGGCCAAGACGCTGCTGACCCTGGCCTTCGCCATCGACGGCAAGGCCATCTGGCAGGACAACCGCACAACGGTCCTCGACCAGATCGTCAGCTCCACCGGCGCCCCCACCCCGGAGGCGGCGCTGCAGCAGGTCGATCAGCAGCTGTCCGCCATGGGGCTGAACGTGACGCTGACCCAGCTGGTCGAAGGCCTGCGTGGGACGGTGGTGCTGGCGGTGACGCCGGGCTTTCCTTTCCCCAGCCCGACGCTGATGCTCCCGCGCTCGGCCGGCGTCGACCAGCTGGTGGGCCTGGCGCTCAAGCTCCTCCAGCTGAGCGCGCCCCCAACCGGTCAGAGCATCCCCCTGCCGCTGCCAGGGATACCCATCCCCATCACCCTGGCCGCCACCGCCGAGCAGTGGATCCTCAGCGGCGATGCCGCCCTGAGCGCAGGCTGCCTGACCGGCAAGCCCGGGGGCTGGAACGACAGCCCCGCGGGCAAGGCGGCGCTCGCCCATGCACTGGCCAGCTCCACCCTGATCGGCGCCAGCGATACCCCCAGCGTGCTGACCACCATCAGCAGCCTGGCCGCGCTGGCGCTGAACCAGATCGCCGCACTGGACGCCCAGGACAAGCAGGCGATCCTCCAAGGGCTGGCACGGCTCGCCGGGCTGGCCAAGACCGGCTGGCTGGTCGCCTATACCGAGAGCGGGCAGCGGGTGCTCGAGGATCGCGGCATCATCGGCATCGGCCCCTTCGCCGCCATCGCGGTGGCGGCTGCCTTCCGCGATGCCGCGGCACCCGGCATTCCGGCGCATGGCGATCCCCTCTCCGGCGCGATCGCCGTCCTCACCACCCAGATCCTGCCCGGAGAGCAGGCCTTCCAGCGCGGCGTCTACCTGGACCAGGATGGCGATGGCCATGGCGAATTCGGCTTCCTCAGCGAGCTGGCGGGTCTACGGGGGACGGCGGCTGCGCCGCAGGGCGTGCTGCAGCTGATCGACAGCCACATCGCCAGCGGCCCGGTGGATGGCTTCGCCTACGCCATCTTCCTGCCCGATGGCAAGGGCGGCGCCACCGGCGAGCCGGCCGCGCACGGGCCCCGGCCGGCAGATCCGGCAGCGGCCGGGGCGCAGGCGCGGCATTTCGTCGCCTATGCCTGGCCCACCACGCCGTCCGGCGGGCGGATGTATGCCATCACCGAGGCCGGCGTCGTCTTCAGCGCCGCAGCCACCGGCCACGCACCGGCATGGGGCGATCTGTTCGGCGGCGCCGGCTGGGAGGCGGCCCCGACCTGGTCGCGTGAGACGTCCAAGGAGCCGGCAGCCCCCCAGAAGGCGCCCGGGACCTTCTGACCGGAGGGGCATCAGCGCAGGACAGCGTGGACCCGGGCTCCACTGCGACGTCGGCTGGGCTGCGGATGCCGGGGCGATTGAAGGCGCGCGCCCTGGAGATAAGCCTGCGCCTCGCTCCGGCGCTGAAGCCGCACTCCAGGGAGTTCCATGGTCACCACCGGCATGAAGCGCTACCGCATCCGCAATGCCCAGCAGGCATCGCTGGTCGGCCCGCCGGGCCAGGAGCCGCTGGATCTGTGCACGCTGTTCGGCGACCAGGCTCCCCGGAAGCTGCGCGTGGACATCGGCTTCGGGCATGGCGAGTTCATCGCCGAGATGGCCAGCAGCCATGCCGAGGAGCGCTTCCTCGGCATCGAGCAGTCCGACCTGCGGGTGACCAAATGCGCGCACAAGTGCCTCAAGGCTGGGGCCGGGAATGTGCGCCTGTTCAGCGATGATGCCCACCATTTCGTCCGCTATCGCCTCCCGGTCGGGAGCGTCAGCCGCGCCTACCTCCTCTTCCCCGACCCCTGGCCCAAGCTCGCCCACCGCCGGCGCCGGCTGGTGACCCGCGACTTCCTCATCGACCTGTCCTGGGCGATGGCGCCGGGGGGCCGTTTCGCGTTCGCCTCCGACACCCACAACTACACCCTGCAAGTGCTCTCCAACTTGACCACCGTACCAGGGTTGTGGCGCGATTGCTATGCCCCGTCCGGCTACCGCATCGACATCGCCACGCGCTTCCCCACGGTGTTCGAGCGGCATAAGAAGGCCGAGGGCTGCACCATCATGTACGCGCTGGTGGAACGCACCTCTGCCCCTGCCCCGCAGCGCCTGCCCTGGCCGGCCGCGCCATCCCCGGGCGAGACCGCCCGCGGCAGCCGCCAGCCGCCACCGGAGTGATTGCGTTCGGCACGCCTCGCCGCCGGCCGGCCGGCGGCGAGGCGCATCGGTGTCTGGGAAAATCGATGACGGCGTACACGCTGCGTCAGTCACCCCCTTGCGAGCAGTATAGATCCTCTATGATAGCCGGTATGCATCACACCTCCGCTCGCGTGGCCATCACCGGTCTGCTGAATGGCAGCGGATTCGGCGAACGTGGGCTGGCATTGGTGACTGCGGCATCGCTGGGTGATGCAGACCAGGATGCGATCCGCCTGCGCCAGGCGGCCATCGAGCGCGCGCTCGAACTGCCCTGCGATCGGACGATCAGCTATTCCGGTCCGCTGCTGCTGGCCCCCATACCCAGCACCGAGCGCCAGCTCTGCCAGCAGCTGTGCCCGGCGATCTCCCAGCAGGCCTGCGATGTCGGCATGCAGCTGGCCTGCCTCGCCGCGCTGGCCAGCGTCTGGCCCCATGTCGGCAGCAATGAGCGCTCGGTGGTGCGCGGCCGCTTCCTCGATGGCCTGGTCAGCTCCCCGCCGCCCACTGGCTCGGTGGTCACCACCCAGCAGCTGTGCTCCTGGCAACGCGATCTGCCCACCGTCTTCGGCGATGGCACGGTCAGCGTCGCGAGCCTCAAGGCGATGCTGCTGGAGAGCCAACCCAAGGCGGCCAACTCGGTGCTCGCCGAGCACCTCGGCATGAATGCCGATGTCGCCACCCTGAGCTGGGCGCTGGGGGCGCTGACCGTCCAGCTGCGCCTGCAATACCACGACATCCACCGCCAGATCCTGCATGTGCTGCTCGGCACCGTCGCCAGCGAGCGGCTGGTCGCCTGGGCCGAACCCGACCACCTCATCACCCTGGTCGCCCAGCTGGCGCATCAGCTGTGGTGGTGCCGCCATGAAGGCCATCTGCCGCCGGTGCGCACCTGCATCGATCATGCCCACCGCACCCTGGCCGAGGGCATCGCCAGCGGCGATCTGACCGTTGCCCAGCGCGCGGCGCGCGCGGCCGCCAAGCAGCCTGCGGAATTCTGGCACCAGGTGTGGGCGATGCTCGACGAGCGCATCACCCACAACGATCCGCAGTGGACCCAGGCGCTGCACATCAGCGTCGCCACTGCCTGGCGCACCTCCACCGATGCGGTCTCCCCGGACGATGCCGCCGCCTTGGGCACGGTGTACGCCGATCTCGCCTACCGCGAGCGCACCACGCCCGAGCTGGCCGCCAACTGATCGGAGCAGGTCGGCCGAGCCGTCCTTGCATCGCTCCATCGTGATGTAACGATGGAAGAATGCTGATCTCCGATCTCCTGCGCCTGCTCGCCGATGAGACGCGGCTGCGTGTCCTGCACCTGCTGGAGCACGAGCCGCTGACGGTGGCCGAATTGCAGGAGGTCCTCGAGCTCGGCCAAAGCTCCATCAGCGGTCATCTCGCCAAGCTCAAGGGGGCGGGACTGATCCACGATCTGCCGGAAGGCAGCGCCAGGCGCTACCGACTGCGCGAGGACCATGATGGCATGCTGCGGACCGCCTGGCAGTCGATGCGCGACCTGTCGCTCGACGAGCCGCGCTTCGCCGCCGACCGCAAGCGCCTGGAGGACATCCAGGCGACACGCGGCAGCTCGTGGGTCGATCGCGTCGCCGGCAGCCTGCACCGCGAGTATGCTCCTGGGCGGACCTGGGAGAGCCTCTGCCATGGCCTGCTGCATTTCGCCAGCTTCGGCCGCTGCGTCGACATCGGGGCGGGCGATGGCGCGATGGTCGAGCTGATCGCACCACGCGCCACCACCCTGCTGTGCGTCGATCCCTCGCCGGCGATGGTCGCCGCCGGGCGCAGCCGGGTGCAGGCCCTCCATCCCGGCGCGGTGGAGTATCTCCAGGCCCCCGGCGAGAAGCTGCCATTGGCGGATCATTGCGCCGATTCCGTGCTGTTCCTGCAGAGCCTGCAGTACATCGCCGACCCGGCGGCCGCCCTCGCCGAGGCGGCCCGCATCCTCGCCCCCGGGGGTCGGCTGCTGGTGCTCACCCTGGTCAGCCACGGCTTCCCGGAGGCGGACGCCTTCGGCCATCGCCATCACGGCTTCGCCGCCGCCGACCTCAAGCGCTGGTCGCGTACGCTCGACCAGCCCCACGCCTACACCCTGCCGCCGGAAGGCCGCTCGCCACGCTTCCAGACCCTGATCTTCACCGCCACCCGCGCCGGCCGAGCCGCAGCCCGGGGGCGGCCATGACCAGCGCACCCTCCGCCCCCACGCCCGCCGATGTACCGGGCCACGGAGCTGCCGGGCACCAGTGCCAGGGCCACTGCCCGCATCATCGCGCCATCCCTCCCGGATGCGGCTGGGGCGAGGAGCCGCTCGACCGCTTCGGCTACCGGCGCGATGACCGAGCCGACCGCCTGCCCTATCTCGCCGCCCTGCGCGAGCATGTGCTGATCTACGATGGCGGCACCGGGACCGAGCTGTTCAAGTACCAGCTCACCGCCGAGGACTATGGTGGCGAGGCGACCAATGGCTGCCCGGAATACCTGCTCAAGACCAGGCCGGAGATCATGCCCGCCATCCACCGGCGCTACTACGCCGCCGGAGCGCAGGTGGTCGAGACCAATTCATTCGGCGCGATGCCGCACGTGCTCTCGGAATTCGGGCTGCAGGCCCAGGCCGAGGAGCTCGCCACCCTCGCCGCGCGGGTGGCGCGCAGCGCCGCCGACGAGTACGCCAAGCCGGGTTCCCCACGCTTCGTCGCCGGGGCGATCGGTCCCGGCACCAAGCTCATCTCGCTCGGCCATATCGACTGGTCGACGCTCTTCGACAGCTACCTGGTCGCCTGCCGCGGCCTGATCGCGGGCGGCGCCGATCTCATCCTCATCGAGACCGCCCAGGACATCCTGCAGGTCAAATGCGCGGTGTTGGCGGCGCGCGCCGCCATGCGCCAGCTTGGACGCGAGCTGCCGATCCAGACCCAGATCACCATCGAATCATTCGGCACCATGCTCGCCGGCACCGATGTCGCCGGAGCGCTGACCGCGCTCGAGGCGCTGCCCATCGACGTGATCGGCATGAATTGCGCCACCGGCCCGGATCTGATGGACACCCACATCCGCTATCTCGCCGAGCATGCCACGCGCTGGGTCTCCTGCCTGCCCAACGCCGGCCTGCCGCGCAATGTCGGCGGCCGGGCGGTCTTCGACCTCAGCCCCGAGGAGCTGGCGCGCTGGCAGAGCAAGTTCGTGCGCGAATACGGCGTCAATGCCGTCGGCGGCTGCTGCGGAACCGGCCCGGAGCACATCAAGGCGCTTGCCGCCGCGGTGGGAGGAGCGACCCCCGGACGCGCACGCAGTGACAGCATCACGCCGTCGCTGTCCTCGCTCTACACCGCGACGCCGCTCAGGCAGGATGCCGGCATCCTGATCGTCGGCGAGCGCACCAATGCCACCGGATCGAAGGCCTTCCGCGAGCTGCTGTTCAAGGACGACTACGACGGCATGGTGGCGCTCGCCCAGGAGCAGGTCGCCGAAGGCGCGCATGTGCTCGATGTCTCGGTCGCCTGGACCGGCCGCAATGAGCGCCGCGACATGGATGCGGTGATGTCGCGCTTCGCCACCGCGGTCAACCTGCCGATCATGGTGGACAGCACGCAGATCGACGTCCTCGAGGTCGCGCTCCAGCACCTCGGCGGGCGCGCCATCATCAACTCGGTGAACCTCGAGGATGGGGAGGAGAAGTTCGACAAGGTCTGTGCCCTGGCCAAGCGCTACGGCGCCGCCCTGGTCGCGCTCACCATCGATGAGGATCGCGAAGCGGGCATGGCCAAGAGCGTCGAACGCAAGGTCGCCATCGCCGAGCGCATCTACCGGCGCATCACCGAGTACCATGGCCTGCCCGGCACCGGCATCCTCTTCGACCTCCTGACCTTCCCGATCACCCAGGGCGACGAGGATACGCGCAAGCTCGGGGCATACACCCTCGACGGCATCTCCGAGCTCAGCCGGCGCCTCCCGGACGTCGGCTTCATCCTCGGCCTCTCGAACATCTCCTTCGGGGTCAAGCCGCATGCGCGCCAGGTGCTCAATTCGGCGTATCTCGATGAGGCGATCAAGCGCGGGCTGACCAGCGCCATCCTCAACGCTGCGAAGATCAAGCCGGTGAATCAGATCCCGGCCGACGAGCTGACCATGTCGCTCGACCTGATCTACGACCGCAGAACCTTCGGCGCGGACGGCCAGAGCACCTACGACCCGCTGTTCGCCTTCGTCGACCATTTCACCAAGAATGCCTCCGCCACCGCCCTGAGCGCCGATGCCGAGCTGGAGCTGCCGATCGAGGCGCGGCTCAAGCGGCGCATCATCGACGGCAAGAAGGTCGGCGTCGAGAAGCATCTCGACGAGGCGCGCACCCGCTATACGCCGATCCAGATCATCAACCAGATCCTGCTCGACGGCATGAAGGAGGTGGGCGAGCTGTTCGGCTCGGGCAAGATGCAGCTGCCCTTCGTCCTGCAGTCGGCCGAATGCATGAAGGCCTGCGTCCGCCATCTCGAGCAGTTCATGGAACGCGAGGAGGGCAGCCACAAGGGCACCATGGTGCTCGCCACGGTGCGTGGCGATGTGCATGACATCGGCAAGAACCTGGTCGACATCATCCTGACCAACAACGGCTTCAAGGTGGTCAACCTCGGCATCAAGCAGTCGATCGAGGACATCCTCAAGGCCGCCGAGATCCATCAGCCGCACGCGCTCGGGATGTCGGGGCTGCTGGTCAAGTCGACGGTGGTGATGAAGGAGAACCTCGAGTACCTCGCCAGCCGCGGGCTGAAGTGTCAGGTCCTGCTCGGCGGCGCGGCCCTCAACCGGGCCTATGTCGAGAACGATCTGCGCGCGGTCTACAATCGTGCCGGCCTGAGTGCGCATGCGTCCGGCCCCCCTGGCAGCGCCCTGCGAACCATCCCCGATCAGCCCGCGCATCTGGTGTGGTATGCCGCCGACGCCTTCGATGGCCTGCAGCTGATGAACGAGCTGTGCGAACAGGTGCCGCCGGAGAGCCGCCGATTGACCACTCGGGCCGCACGCGTGGCGACGGTCAGGACCGCCAACCAGATCCTGCAGGAGAAGCTCGAGGCCGGCAAGGCCTACGTGCCCTCGGATATCGCCCCGGCCAAGCGCATCCCGCAGCCGCCCTTCTGGGGGCGCCGGGTGGTGCGCGCCGATGAGCTCGACATCTCGACCATCAGCCGCTACATCAACACCAATGCCCTGTTCCGCGGGCAATGGGGCTTCCGCCAGGGCCAGGAGCTCAGTGTGCAGGCCTGGCAGGCGCTGGTGGAGCGCGAGGCCGAGCCGGTGCTCCGCCGCCTGGTCGAGCGGGCGCAGCGCGAGCGGCTGCTCGAACCCAAGCTCTGCTACGGCTTCTTCCCGTGCGCCTCCGAGCGCAACGACCTGATCGTCTTCGATCCCGCCAGCGGACGCGAGTGCGCACGCTTCAACCTGCCCCGGCAGAGCGAGGCGGGCTCACGCCACCTGTGCATCAGCGACTTCTTCCGTCCGCTCGGTGCCCCAGCGATCGGCGATGAGGCTGCCTATATCCCTGAGCCGGCGTGGCGCAACGGCGCGCGCGATTGCCTCGCGCTGCACGTGGTGACCATGGGCGCGGTCGCCTCGCAGGAGTGCCAGCGGCTATTCGCCGCCGACAGCTACCAGGAGTATCTCTACTTCTACGGCTTCTCGGTGGAATGCGCCGAGGCGCTGGCGGAATACTGGCACAAGCGCATCCGCCAGCAGCTGGGCATCGCCGGCGATGACGCCCTGGACCTGCCCAAGCTCTTCACCCAGGGCTACCAGGGCAGCCGCTATTCGTTCGGCTACCCGGCCTGCCCGCGGCTGGAGGACCAGCGCCATCTCCAGGACCTGCTCGGCTGGGGCGAGATCGGCATCGAGCTCTCGGAGGAGTTCCAGCTCCATCCCGAGCAGAGCACCTCGGCCCTGATCGTCCATCATCCGCAGGCACGCTACTTCAACCTCTGAGATGGCGCTGCTTCGGCTGCCAGGCCGGGAGCAGGGAGTTGCCGGCAGCTTCGGCGGAACCGGCCATCAGATGGCATCCATGAGGTGGTTGAGGCGCAGCTGGCGCAGCTGGGTGGCCGCCTGGGCGCTGAGATTGGACAGCGCGATGCGCAGCGGGGCGGCCGCATGGCTGAGCTGGATCAGCCATGCGACCAGCAGCGAGTTGAGGTTGTCGATCGCCGCCAGGTCGACGGACAGCGTGGCGAAGGCCACCCCCTGCACCCAGCCATGCTCGGAGGCATCCGCCATCTGCGCCAGCCGGGGCAGCCCGCGATGCAGCTGGAGGAGCAGGCCGTCGCCGGTGATGACCACCGCGAAGGGCCGCTCGAGCAGCGGCGATGGCGCGCGCGGCGGCGCCTCGAGCGCGAGCACCCTCGCATCATCGATGATCTCGACTGCCCGCCGGGCGTCCGCGCCCAGGCCCTCGAGGCAGATGAATGCGTGGCGCTCGCGGGCAGCGGCGATGGCGGCAGCGAGGAAGGCGATCGGCAGGCGCTCGACCCCGGAGCAGTCGATGGTCAGCCGCGTATCCGCACGCACCAGCCGCGACAGCCGATCGGCATAGCCCGTAGCAGGCAGATCCGACAGCTTGAAGACCGATGTCGTCATAGTGCTCCCGGTCGGTGGGACCTGCCGGGTGGTTCGTATCCGGGCGTGACCGCAGCTCAAGGCAAAACAGATCCCTCCAGCCTCCCTCAGCGCCTCATGCGGGGGTGTCGAGATCGCGCCGCTGGAGCAGGTGGTAGTAGCGCCGGCAGAAGCGATGCGCCTCATCGCGCACGTACATCAGCAGCTTCAACCCGGGGTCGCGCTTGGAGAGCTGCACCTCGCTGCCATCCAGGCGCACCACGGTCTCCTCGCGCTTGGCCAGACCGATCATGGTCGGCAGTTCAACCCCATGGTGGATCAGCGCATCCCGTGCGCTCGCCAGCTGGGCGTGTCCGCCGTCGATCAGCACCAGGTCCGGCATCGGTGACCCCTCGTCGCGCAGGCGGCGGTAGCGCCGGCCGACCACCTCGCGCATCGCGGCGACGTCGTTGTTGCCCGGGTCGCCATCGCCCTGGCCATCCTCGCCGCGCACCTTGAAGCGCCGGTAGGCGTCCTTGTTCGGAACCCCGGAGACGAACTGCACCAGGCTGGCGACCACGTTGGTGCCCTGCAGGTGCGCGATGTCGAAGCCCTCGATCACCCGGGGCGGTCCCGGCAGCGCGAGGGTGGTGCGCAGAGCCTCCAAGCCGGCATGGATATCGATGGTCGGAGCCTCCGGCTCATCGTAGTCACGCAGGCGGCCGCGGCTCTTGAGGCGATCGAGCGCCTGGATCTGGTCACGTGCCCGCGCCGCCTCCTCGTAGTGCTGCGACCGCGATGCCTCCTGCATGCGTTCGCGCAGCCGCGACAGCACCTGGCCCTTGCTGCGCCCGCCGAGGAAGGCGCGCAGGGCGCGGATGTCCTCGCCGTACTGCTCGGCGCCGACGCGCAGGGTGCAGGGCGCGGAGCAGCGCTTGATGTGGAAATTCAGGCAGGGGCTGAAGCTGCGGCGCTTGGGATCGCCCTCGTGCAGGTCGAGGTCGCAGACGCGGAAGCGGAACACGCGCATGAGGAAGTGGTAGGCGCGATGCAGCTCCTTGGCCGAGGCGAACGGCCCATAGATGTCGACCTCCTTCAATCCGCGTTCGCGGGTGATGAAGACGCGCGGAAACTCCTCGCGGGTGACCACCAGGATGGGATAGGTCTTGTCGTCCTTCAGGCGCACGTTGTAGCGCGGCTTGAGCTCCTTGATCAGGGCGTTCTCAAGCAGCAGCGCCTCGACCTCGGAGTCGGTGGCGATGATCTCGAGATCGGCGATCTCCTGGACCAGCCGCAGCGTCCTGGCCGGATGCCCATCGCGCGCCTGGAAGTAGCTCGCGACCCGGCGGCGCAGCCGCTTGGCCTTGCCGACATAGATCTCCACCCCCGCTGCATCCTTGTAGATGTAGCAGCCCGGCGTATCGGGCAAGCCGGCGATCTTCGCGGCGAGTGCTGGTGGCGGGGGGATGTCCATCTCGTCTCTCACGCTCGCGCCGCCGGCTATCAGGGGCGCGCCTGGCAGAGCAGCTCGGCAAGGCCGGCGCTCGGCGGGCGAGCTGGCCTGCGCTAGTCGATCTTGACGCGGTCCTTGTTCTGGCTCCACCAGGTGTCCCACGCCTTGCGCAGCGCGGCGTGGTTGGCCTGGTGCCAGGCGCTCCAGCGCTTCATGCCGGCATCGATGGAGGTCTCGTGGTCGCTCTTGCCCGGCAGGGGCGGTAGACCGTTGGCTCCCGGCTTGGCGTTGACCGCAGGGATCTCGTCATGCTTGCACAGCGTCACCAGCATCTTGTCGGCATAGAGGGCGACCACCGGCTCGGGATCATCCAGGGCGGCGACGATGGTGGTGATGCAGGCCTTGGTCCCCACCGCCTCGAGGACCTCGATCGAGCCCATGCGCACACCCCAGTCCTGATTGGATATCAGCGCTTCGCACAGGTCGTTCTCGATCGCCGAGCCACGGCTGATGAGCTTGGTCTTGGCATCATCGTAGGCCTTCGAGGCCTGCGCATCGGTGGCCTCGTCCTTGGCATTGGCGAGCAGGGCGATCTCGGCGAGGATGGTCTGGTGTTCGGTCTCACCGCGTTGCTCCGGGGTGGTCGAGAACAGCGGCTGGCGCTCATCACCGCAGCCGCCAATGGCCAGGTAGCCCAGCAGGGCGACCAGCCCCACGAGCATGCCGCGGGCGCGCTGGCTGGCCCACGAGCGAGCGGTGCCAGCACCCGGGATGGGAGTCGTCATCGCGCTGCGGCTGGCATGCACGCGGTGGAGGGCTGGACGGCGGCGGAGAAGGTCTGACATGGGGTCTCCACACCTACCTGACGGGATGGTGCTGTCGAGGGACGATGGCCGTGGCTCACACGCCCCGGTGCAGAACGCGCACCTGCCCGGCGTGCTCGATGGCGTAGCTGCCGATCTGGGCCAGGAACGGCTCACCATCGCATTGCATCGCTCCCGGACGATCGATCTCGATGCGCAGCCCCCGCACCGATCCCAGGCGTAGCGGACGTCGCCAGCCGGCGGTGACCAGCCCCAGGGCCACGCCCTGGGCGAGGGCGACCACCTCGGCCAGGCCATCATCGCACTGCTGCCCACGGCAGAGCCGCACCCCGCCGGCATAGCTGGGGATGCTCGCCATCACCAGGGAGCTGGCCCACGGTGGCGAGGGAGACAGGCCTGGGTACGTGGCCCGCGACCAGCCGGCGAGCAGGGGCGACCGAGTCGCCGCGCCAAGTGCCGCATAGACCACGCGGTTGGTGAGCGATCCGCGTACCAGCCGGGGATGACGTTGACGGGTGTCATGGAAGCGGGCGACGATGCGGGCATCGATGCCCACGCTCCAGTAGTTGAACCACGCCCTGGCGATGCCCGGACCGCGCAGCACCCAGCGGTCGAGCACGGCGGCGCAGCCGGCCCGCAGGCGGCCGATGGCGAGCAGCAGGGCCCGGTCCCCCAGCCCAGGAGCGCGCCAACCCAGCACCCGGGCCAGATCGTTGCCCGTCCCCAGGGGCAGGATGCCGACCGGAGGCGGCGGCAGGCCCGGTCTGGCACGCTGGGCCTGGAAGGCGGCTTCGAGGACCGCGGCAGCCGTGCCGTCCCCGCCACAGGCGACGAGCGCAGCACCCGTCTGCTGGGCGGCGCTGGCGATCTGGCCCAGCCCCCCCCCCAGCGCCACCACCTGGCTGTCAGGAGCCAGGCGGGAGAGTTGTCCCGCCAACAGCCGGCCGCGGCCGTCGCCGCTGGCCGGATTCACCACGAAAATCAGCTCACGCACCCGGTTTACCCCTGGTTCAGCAGGTCAGATTGCCCGTGGTCGGGGAGTTTGACGGTCGCGTTGACAGGGTAAAGCCAGGGACTGGTCGCCCGCCGGGGGCAAGCTCGGCCTGGCGAGCGGTACTGCAACCCCCGCGAGGTTGCGCTGTGTTGTTGACTGGCGAGACCCCCGCGACTATGAAACTAAGCATGTAAACCCGTTTCCCGAATCGACGCTAGCCGATTCCGAGCCTCGTCGCCCGGAGCAAGGCGGTGTCCACCGGGATACCATGAGAGACGAGAGGAAACCGCGGGTGGAATCCGAACTGGAACGCCTTCGCAAGAAGGTCGAGAACTTTCCGTCCGCGTCGGCCTATAACCGGCTCGCCGAGTTGATGCGCCTGGGCGGAGATGTCGCCGGTGCGGCCCAGGCATGCCGACGCTGCATCAAGGAATTCCCCCGCAATGGCCAGGCCTACGTGATCCTCGCAGAGATCGAGATGACTGGCGGCAAGAAGGAGGACGCGGTCAAGAACCTGATCACCGCGGTCGAGCGCGATCCGCGCAGCTACACCGCCCACCGCATGCTCGCGGAGTATTACGCCGTCTCCGGCAAGGTCAGCCAGGCCCTTCAGCACCTCCGCCTGATCCTCACCTTCAAGGCCAATGACCCCTTGGTGATGCAGAAGATCGAGCAGCTCACCGGCAAGCCCGGATCGGCTGCCACCGCGGCCCCGGCCAACACGCCGGCATCGGGCAGCCCGACCCTGACCCGGGCGAGCCCCACGGTGATCAGCGTCACCCAGCCGGCCAAGGGCTCCGAACCGCTCCCATTCAACCCCCCCGGCAAGAGCGGCCCCGGCGACAGCCTGCAGGCGCTATGCAGGGAGACCGGGGTGCGCGGGGCGCTGATCGCCGATGAGAAGGGCCGGGTGGTCGCCAGTTCGGGCCTGGCCGCCGGCCAGGAGGACCTCCTCGCCGCCCTCGCCGCCGAGATCGGGGCCGCCAGCCTGATGGCCATCAAAGCCATCGGCCAGGAGAAGCTCACCACCTGGACAGTCGCGGCGAGCCAGGGCCAGGTGCTCGCCTTCAAGCGCGACCAGCCCTTCAGCGTGGTGGTGCTGGCCGAGCCGGGAGTGCGGCCCGCGATGCTCGAGATCCGTGCGCGTCAAGCGCTCATCGACCTGGGAGCGGCCTGACATGCAGGAAATCCTCACGCAGCTGAATCGCGTGCGTGGTGTCGGCGGTTCCCTGCTGGTCAGCGGCGAAGGACTCGCCATGGCCTCAGCGCTGCGCGATGGCACCGACGAGGCCCAGCTCTCGGCCACCATCGGCAGCCTGATCGAGCACAGCCAACGCCTCGGCAAGCATCTCGAGCTCGGAGCGACCAGGCACGTCCACGCCGCAGGAGATCAGGGCGGTGTGCTGCTGCTTGCGGCCGGCAACGGCTATCTCGTGGTGCTGATCGATCCCGCCGCCAACCTCGCCCTGCTGCAACTTGAAACCAAGCCCTTCCTCGAACGCATAGCCCAACGCCTCGCGCTGTAGCACGACTCCGACTCCCGCCCCACCGCGCCGTCCAGAGAAAACGCCATGGTTCAAATCAATTTCGGCCAACGTGAAGTCAGCTGCAAGGTGGTCTTCTACGGACCAGGCATGTCGGGCAAGACCACCAACCTTGAGATCATCCACAAGAAGGCGCCCAAGGATGCGGTCGGAGAGATGGTCTCGATCGCCACCGAGACCGACCGCACGCTCTATTTCGACTTCCTGCCCCTCGACCTCGGTCAGGTGGCGGGGATGCGCACCAAGTTCCAGCTCTACACGGTACCAGGGCAGATCTACTACAACGCCACCCGCAAGCTGGTCCTCCAGGGTGTCGATGGGGTGATCTTCGTCGCCGACTCGACGCCGGACAAGATGCCCGAGAATCTCGAGTCGCTGCAGAACCTGCGCGACAATCTCGCCGAGATGAATCTGACCATCGACGATGTCCCGCTGGTGCTCCAGTACAACAAGCGCGACCTGCCCAATGCGCTCTCCATCGCGGCGATGAACGCCGAGATGAACCCGATGAACGCCCCGGTATTCGAAGGGGTCGCACGTGAAGGCAAGGGGGTATTCGCCACCCTCAAGGAGATCAGCCGGCTGGTGATCGAGAAGCTCAACAAGGAGCATGCCCCGGCCGCCAACCGCCGCCGTACCAACTCGTCGCTGACCCCGACGCAAAGCCCGACACCGACTAGGCCGGCCGGCGCCAACACACCAGCCCAGGTCCAGGCACTGCCGCCGCAGACCATGGCCCCGGCACATTCCAACACGCCCCTGTCGCAGCCCCGTCTCCCGCCGCGGCCGCCGCCACCGGCCAGCCAGCCGGCACCGCGGCCGCAGCCCGCCGCCCAGGCCGCGCCTCCCAGTCCGCCTCCGGCCCCGGCACCGGCACCGCCAGCCGCTGCGGCACCGGCTGACAACTTGCGCGACAAGCATCTCGCCAAGGCCAAGCCTCCGGCTCTCGAGCGGGCCCAACCGCAGAAGATCAACCTCGGTGCCACCGACCCGAGCCTCAAGCGCTACCAGGAGACCCAGAAGCCTGGAACCGCCGGGATCAAGACCCTGCTGATGGTGCTGATCGCCCTGATCGTGGCGATGATCCTGATCGTCATCCTGGTGGTCTTTGTGCCGCCGGTGCGCGCCTTGCTGCCGATCGAGATCCAGCAGAAGCTCCTCGGACCGGGCTCGGCGCCGCCATCGGCCCCTGCCCCAGCTGCCCCAGCGATCACGCCGGCAGCCCCAGCTCCGGCACCAGCCACGCCCGCCGCCGCGCCGACTGCGGTCACCCCGGCACCGGCTGTCGTGCCGGCGGCGGCAGCTGCGACGACGGTGGCGAAGCCGGCTGCGGCCGCACCCGTCGCCGCGCCCGCGGTCGCACCGGTGGCGTCACCAGTGGCGCCGCCTGCCGCTTTGCCTGCCGCCCCAGCCGCCCCAGCCGCCGTTCCCGCCCAGCCCGCGGCTGCGGTCCCAGCCGCCACCGTACCCGCCGCGAAGCCACCGCCATCTCCGACCACTCCTGCTGCTGCGGCCGCCCCGGCAGCGGCTCCTGCCGAGGGTGCCAATGGTAAGTGACAATGATGCGCTGCGTCTGCGCCGCCTGGTCTTCTATGCGTCGGACATCGACCGCATCAATGCCGTCCTGCTCGGCTTCGTCAAGAAGGCCAACGCCCAGAGCGCCCTGGTGATCGACAAAGAGGGCCACATGGTGGCCCGGCAGGGCTTCTTCAAGCAGGATTCCTCGACCCTTGCCGCGCTGGTCTCCGGCAGCTTCGCCAGCACCCGTGAGGTCGCCCGCCTGCTGGGCGAACCCGAGTTCCGGGTGCTCTTCCATCAAGGGCAGGGGCAGAGCATCCACATCACCCTGATCGGCGAGCGCACACTGCTGGTGACGGTATTCGCCGGCAACATCAAGGCCGGCATGATCCAGGTCCTGTGCAAGGAACTCTCCGCCCAGCTCGAAGTGATCCTGAGCGATGCGCAGACGCGCAAGCCGCAGGAGGGCGCAAACGAGGGCCTGGGGAAGAATTTCTCCGACGAGATGAAGAACCAGCTCGATTCGCTGTTCGGGAACCTCTGACCGCGAGCGCCAGAGCACCTCACCCCGTCTTGTCCCACCCCAGGCACGTCCACCCATGGGATTCCAAGGTCAGCTCAGTTCCGTCAACCTGACGGATATCTTCCAGACCCTGCAGATGAATCGGCAGACCGGCACCCTCTCGGTGACCAGTCCTTCGGGGAATCTGCATCTCTACTTCGATGGTGGCCAGATCAGCCTGTGCAGCTCGCCGCTGATCGAGGGCAAGCCGTTCCTCCTCAATGCCCTGCTGCGCAAGAACCTGCTGACCCCCGAGCAGGTCGCCGAGGTGCACCAGCGCCGCGTCAGCTCGCAGCAGTCCCTGCGCGACCTGCTGCTGGCCGGGCATTTCATCGGCGAGCCGGAGCTCGACGAGGTATGCGCGTGGTGCGTCGAGGAGCTCTCCTGCCCGATCTTCGAATGGCATGAAGGCGACTTCACCTTCACCGATGGTCCGCCGGTCAATGAACTGGTCACCGAGGACATCGTGGCGATGGGCCGGGTAGGGCTGGCCACCACCCAGCTGGTGCTCGAAGCCACCCGGCGCAAGGACGAATGGAAGCGCATTCGCGAGGTCATCACCGACGCCAATGCGCTGTACATGGTCGACAACGACGGGCGCAGCAACCTGCGCAACCTGCAGACCGATCCCGAGATGCTCAAGGTGCTGCGCTACCTCGATGGACGCCATGCGCTCGACGAGATCGCCACCGCCGTGGGGGTCACCAAGTTCGATACCTTCGCCATCACCGCCCAGCTGGTCCTTGCCGGCGTCGCGCGCCAGCGCACGCCCGAGGAGATCGTCGTCGATGCCCAGGAGCTGCGCAGCTCCGGGGCGCTCGAACAGGCCAAGACCCTGCTCGAGAACATCCTCGCCACCGCCAACGTGCCGGAGGTCATCAGGCCCCTGGCCGAGATCTGCACCCAGCTCAAGCAGGCCCCCCGTGCGGTCGAACTCTACCTGGAGCTGATCCAGATCGCCCAGGATCAGGGCAATCTCGAGCAGGCCCGTGCCGACCTGGACACCGTGCTCGAGCTGTCACCCGACGATCCGGATCTGCAGTTCGACCGCGCCAAGGTGCTCAGCGAGCTGGGCGCGATGGAGGAGGCCGCAGGCGCCTACGTGGCCGCCGCCCAGGCCTATCTCGGCACGCGCGACACCGCCCGCGCCATCGATGCCTGCCATCGGGCCAAGAACCTCCTGCCGCGCTCCCCGGATCCGCACCGCTTCCTCGCCAAGGCCTATCTCATGGATGGCCAAACCGAGAACGCGCTGGTCGAGTACAAGTCGCTCTGGCATGCCCTGCTGTCGTCAGAGCGCCCGCGCCGGGCGATCGAGATCCTGCATTCCACCCTGGAGACCGACTGCCGCTTCAACAACATCAAGGAGCAGGTCCTCAATCACGCGCAGAACTCGGAGGCGATCAAGACCAGCAAGTCGACCCGCATGCTGGTCAACCTGGTGATCGTCCTGCTGCTGATCGGCGCCGGCTGGTTCGGCATCAACTACTACCAGAATGTGGTGCGCGTCAATCAGGCGAAGGAGAAGATCCAGCTCTTCAAGGCCGCCGAGAGCGAGCGCATCAACAGCGGGCAATACGCCGAGCTCTTCGATGAGATCAAGGTGCTGCGCCAGACCTACGGCACCACGACCGAACGTCAGGATATCGAGCAGCTGGACACCGACCTGCGCCATACCTACGAGAGCAACGCCGCCGATCAGGTGAAGAAGGCCCGCGACCTGCTGCCGACCCAGCGTGAGCAGGCCCTGACGCTGCTGGCCAGCATCCCGGTGCACTTCCCCGGCACCCCGGCCGAGGACGAATCCAAAGCGCTGATCTCCAGCGATGCCGAAGACCAGGTGACCCAGCACACGCGCCTGATCCTGGACGGCGCACAGCGCAAATGGAGCGCCTTCGACTGGGATGGCGCGCTTGCGGACATCCAGCCGCTCATCCTGCACCCGCTGCCGAAGGCGATGGCCGAGCAGGTCAACTCGCTGGCCGCCTCCTGGTCGAACAAGGTCGTCAGCGCCAAGGACCTCTTCGAACGCGCCAGCGCCATCGAGAGCGCTGGCCGCGACCGCGATGCGCTCGAGGCCTTCCGCCGGGCGGCGAAGGGCAAAGGCGAGCAGTACGCGGCACAGGCGCGCGATCGGCTGGCCAAGCTGGAAGTGCGGCTCGCGACCGAGACCGGCAAGGCGGTGCAGCAGGCGCTCGAGCATGGCGATGACAAGCTCGGGTTCGATCAGCTCGACCAGCTCAAGGCGCAATGCCAGAGCGCCTCGACCAAGGATGTCTCCGAGGTCTATGCCCGGCTCGAGCTGCCCTTCACCATCAAGATCGACTCGCATCTCGCCCGCGTCATCATCAAGCATCCCGGCCAGGGGGACCAGCAGGCCCATGCTCCGGCCGGAGCGCACGGTCCCTGGTCGGTGCGCATCACCTTCCTCCCCGGCGAGACCGTGACGGTCGAGGTGCGGCGCCCCGGATTCACCGTCCAGACGCTGCCGATCGCAGCCCAGTCACGGCATTCGCAGGCCTCCATCCAGCTCTCGCGCGGACCGTTGTGGCAGACCGATCTCGGCGGCATCCCGCTGACCTCCCCTGTCGCGACCGGCAAGTTCGTGCTGATCGGTACCAACAAGGGTACCTTGGAAGTGGTCGACGTCGGCCTGGGTACCAGCAAGCCGGTGACCTTCCCCGCCACCGTCGACGAGTTCAAGGCCCCCCCGGTGGTGTTCCAGAACTTCGCCTACATCGTGCTCGACAACCGCCTGTTCGTCATCGATGTCGCCACCCACAATGAGGTCTGGCGCTACCCGCCAGGCGACAACCAGAGCCCGCTGCAGCTGACCGGCTCGCTGTGGGTGCAGGACCATGAACTGATCCCAAACCAGCTGCTGTTCTTCCTCGGTGCGCGCAAGGGCGAGGTCCTGACCTTCAGCCTCGATCAGCGGCGCATCATCCCCTACCAGAGCATCGACCTGCACGCCGAGATCACCGGACTCCTGGTGGGCGACCAGTTCGAGCCCAACCACACCTACCTCTACGTCCCCTCCGGCAACCAGCTGCAGGTCTTCGATACCTCGTCTGCGACCGAGAAGAGCCCATCCAGCCCAGCCTTCCAGCTCCATACCCGGGGCGAGGTGGTGGGTCGGGTGGTGCATGCGAACGTGGGTGGCCATGCGGCCATGCTGGCGATCGACAACAGCGGCCTGCTGGTGGCGGTCGATGTCAATCCTAACGTTCCCGACATCAAGCGAGCCATCGCCTCCTGGGCCATTGATGGCACCGGTGTGGGCATCGTGGTCAATCAGCCCGCCAATGTCGCCTACCTTGCGTTGGCCGAGGGCAGGGTGGTCGCCTGCGATCTGGCCCATCCCGGGCAGCTGCTCTGGCGTTCACCGGCACAGGCCAACTACGGCGCCTTGGTCGCGGCACCGGTGATCGGCAACCACGGGATCTATGTCGCCGATGCTGCCGGCCTGCTGCATTGCATCGACCCCGCTACCGGCACCGAGCGCTGGAACGCCACGCTCAGCGGCCCGGTCTCGGCCGGCATACTCAGTAGCGAGGGCCGCCTGTTCGTCCCGACCCGCAATGGCATGATCGCCTGCTTCGAGGAAGGCGACGAGTGAGTTTCGGCCGCGATGAGTCCTGACAGCTTCCCCCACTCCCATCGTCTTCAGCATGGTACATTCGTTCTTAATCTTGCAACGCCACGCCGTTACGCCTCAACGCCGTCCTTCAGCCAGAGTATTGCCTGGCAGCGGGCCCAGCCGCGTCGAGGCTGCCCCCAGGATGAATCACCCATGCCCCGCCGCGCCTTTACCCTGCTCGAACTCCTGGTGGTCATCAGCATCATCGCCGTGCTGGCGGCGCTGCTGACTCCGCTGATCGGAATCGCCCGCAAGGCCGCGCGGAACGCCAAGTGCGCTGCCCAGATGGGACTGATCGAGGCCGCGCTGGCCGGCTACCGGGATGCAAACGGCGTCTATCCAGAGAGCTATGGCACCACCCCAGGGTCCACCTCGGACATCTACACCACCACCCTGTCGACCGGCGGAAGCGGGTCCTCCGCGGTCGGCATCCCCGCCTCCAGCCCGATCACCGAGACCGCCTGGCGGGGGCTGAGCCAGGCGCTCAAGCTCCAGCTGCAGACCATCGATCCCGATACCTTCCGCATCGACACCTCCACCGGCGATCCCCGCGCGACCTACATCGTCGATCCCTACGGCTCCATCCAGAGCTTCGCGGTCTACCGCTACCGTCCGTCCCGCTACTACCCGTTCGGGACCTCGACCATCATCACCATCGATGGTCCCAATCCGCCCAATCCCAACAGCTACCAGCTGTGGTCCTGCGGCTGGGATGGCAAGGACGAGTACGGCCAGCAGCTCCTGACCGTCAATGGCGTCACCATCAAGGGTGACGACATGACCAACTGGTCGAACAAGTAGGGCGCTCACGTATGGCCGGCCAGAGCTGCTCCCGGCATGTGCTGGCACCCCGCCTGGCTACCACGCAGGGTGTCACCCTCGCCGAGCTGCTGGTGGTCATCGCCATCATCTCCTTCCTCCTGGCGATCAGCGTCGGCGGGCTGTTCCGCAACCGCTCGGCGAACAAGCTGCTCGCCACCGAGCAGATGCTCACCGACTTCATCCGCCAGGCCATCCATACCGCCAAATCGACCGGAGCGCCGGTGGTGCTGAACATCACCCCCAACAATACCAGCGATCCCACCCTCGGCTGGACCGTCGCCGGGGTGAGCCGCGCCTGCATCTGGAGCGATGATTTCGACGATACTGCCGGTGGCACCAGGACATTGCCGGTGATCACGCCGGTGACCGCCCCGACCAACATGCCGCCCATGAACGGCATCACCATCGGCATGAATGGCAATGGCATGACCGGCATCAGCTCCTCCTTGCAGGAGACCGCCACCCTGAGCCATGCGCAGCAGCTGGTGCGCGGCAGCCGCCAGGACGGCTTCTACCTCGCCTGCGCGGTACGTCTGGTCGGCGACCAGGTACTGCCGGCGATCGCCAAGCTGAAGCAGAACCAGCAGAATTCCGGCGGCGGCCAGCTGCTATCGATCCCGCTGATGCTCATCGGCTCGGCCGGCGATGACCAGGTGTCGGAGAGCCTGGGCGGCATGATGCTGGTGCAGGTCCTGCGCAAGGAGCAGCCGGCGCCCCAGGCGGCGCCCGCCAACGCACCCACCCCTCCGGCGCCCATCCCGCCCGCGCCCGCGCTCAACTCACCGCCGCCGCAGCCATACCTGAACAATTTCGAGCTCATCGGCTGGACCGCCCCCTATGAACCCAGCGGCGTGCCGCCTCCTGAAGCGGCCGATGAGGTGTCCTCCATCCAGGAGGACAGCCACCCGCTGATGACCGATCCGAACAACGTCCTCAACCAGATCCCCACCCTGCGCGACCAGCCGCCGCTGCACCCCTCCTTCCCGGCCACCGGCAGCGATCTCGACGTCGCCTCTCCTATCGGCGTCGACCAGTGGATCGAGGTCGGCCTGCTGTTCGACGGCACCACCCTGACGCTGTACCGCAATGGCCGCCGGGTCGGCGAACGCCCGTACACCGGTCCGCCCAACAGCTTACCGCCCAACAAGGACACCATCTTCGTCGGCCAGGCCACCGTCCCTGGTGCCGGCCAGGTCTTCAGCGGTGCGTACGCCGTCTTCGATGACGTCCGGCTGTACCGCATCGGCACCGATCAGCTCGGACAGCTGCCAAGCGGGGTGGTAGCGGCCCAGCCCTACCGCATCACCGTGCAGCCCGATGGCCAGGTGGAGATGATGACCAATGTCATCGCCCAGGTCGGTGTCCGGGGCACCGGGGGGCTGACCGTCGAGACCCCCATGAAGACCACCGAGACCATCAGCGTCCAACCCCGCCTGGCGATGATCTTCTCCCTCCAGCCTCATGGCGAGCCCCACCACGCCCCGGGCACCCTCAATGCCGCCGTCATCTCCATCACCGCCAGCGGCACGGTAACCAGCTCGATGGCCACCTGGGAAGGCGATCCGACCAGCGCCACCAATATCGAATACCCGGTCCTGGTGACGCCATGACCAGCGCCCCGCGCAGACAGCACGTCACCAGCGTACCGGCCTCGCGGCGCGGTGCCGCACTGATCATCGCCATCATCGTCCTGGCCGCACTGCTGATGCTCGGTCTGCCGTTCCTCTTCACCCAATCCGCCAGCCTGACCGGCACGCGCGCCTTCGCCCACAGCCAAAGCGCCTACATCGGCCGCGATGCCGCCGAGAACCTCGGCGTCGCCGCCGGGGCGCTGGTGATGAAGACCTCCTTCAAGGGCACCACCGGGACGACCGGGACGGAGCAATGGACCAGCCTGGTCGACAAGCTGGTGTGGGGCAAGGGTCAGCTCCTCACCCCGCCCATGCCGACCGGCTGGGCGGTGATGCTGGGCGACAACCGCGTCGGGCTGAACCTGAGCACCATGCCCGGCTTCAATGGCACGCCCACCGTCACCACCGGCGCACCGGCCCAGGGCGGAGTGCAGACCTCGGACGTCAGGAACACCACCGTGATCGGCATCTCGATCGAGGACGAAGCCGGCAAGCTCGATCCCAACTCCCTGACGGTCGCCGGCTGGGATGCCCTGCTGAAGCAGGTGGGGATCGACGACTGGGATGACAACCAGACTTCCAACAGCAAAGTCACCATGAATGGCAACAATCAATGGGTGCAGTACTACGACGATGACAATTACGGCGAGCTGGCCGGGGCCTTGGCCTCCGTGCGCCTGAACCTTCCCGGCCGGCGCGTCACCCAGCTCGAGCAGCTGCTCCAGGCCGACACCCTGAACTGGAGCGGAACCCAGGGCTCCTTCAGCTCGCCGAGCTCATCCCCGCCGACCTCCAAGTTCGGCCTGCGGCGCCCGTTGACGCGCAGCGAGCTCGACTTGCTGCGACCCTTCCTGACCCTGCACAATCCCAGCCAGGGGCGCAGCTCGGCCAACCCCAACCAGCCGCCGCCGCCCTTCGGCCTGGGCAAGGAGGCGGTGATCGACGTCGGCACCATCGCCATGACCGATCCGCCGTCGTGGACCAATGGCTATGCCTACACCTACTTCGTCGATGCCCAGTCGGTCAGCGTCTTCGACCATTCCAGCCCGGTGATGGCGCCGCAGAGCCAGCCGACGCTGCTGGGCTGGGGCACCTGGATCATCACCGACCAGGTCGACTCCAACGGGCCCAACCGCGGCATCGCCAACGAGACCTTCCGCACCTATCCCGGCAACGGCATCAACGGCGGCAGCAAGGTCAAGGGTGCCAGCGTCGCGCTCACCGCCCAGGCCACCAATGATGTCACCAACTCCCGGGCCGCCCTGTTCCCGAATGCCGGGACCGCCGGACTGACCCCTGCGCTCGCGATCGAGGCGCCACCGCCAGTCAACCTCAATGCCGCCAGCGTGCTGGTGCGCGCCCTGTTCGGCTTCCCCGCCCAGCCCGCCCTGCCGACGCCCTTCATGACCCAGGACGCGCTGAAAGCGGTGCAGACCACCCTGGTCGCCAACCCCTTCCAGCAGCTGACCCAGAACAACCAGCTGCTCGGCATCAACCTGCAGAACCCCCTCAGCAGCAGCTACATCCCCGCGCTCGGGCAGGCGCAGATCATCGACAAGCGCCTCACCGAGCTGCCGCCCCTGGGGATCAGCTCGCCCGGCGTCTTCACCGTCATCTCCGGCTCCGCGACGCTGGATCCCCAGGGCCACCACAACGCCCAGGAGATCCGCCGTGCGGTGGTGCAGGCGCTGCCGCAGGAGCAGGTGGTCGAGCGGCGCTGGATCACCCAGGGCCACTTCTACGGGCTGTTGTCGCAGCGCTACGGCAGCCAGGTCGAGACCTGGCCCAACCCCACCCGCCGCCTGGTGCAGGATACCACCATCCCCACCGCCTTCCCCGACGACCCTGACCTGAGCAATGGCGGCTCGCCGCTCGCCAACACCGGGCTGCGTCCAGCGGTCCAGCCCAATGCCAGCACCGGCTTCACCAACCGCACCGATTCAGTGATCCCGCCCTCGGCGGCGATCAGCAATGCGATGCCTGCCCCGGCTGTCCCGGTGGTCGGCCAGGGCAAGGCCCAGCACTTCCTCATCGATCCCACCTTCACCATCGATTGGCGCCTGCCGCTCGGCGGCGATGTCGCCACCGCCTCGGCCCAGCTGTTCATGGAGAAGGAGAGCGGCGGCACGATCCAGGCGGCGGTGATCGGCGGTGCGAGCTATTCCGCCGCCGATCTGCGGCCGGACGGGCTGCTGCTGAAATCCTCCGCGCCGCTGGCGATGGAGCTGACCAACGACCTGGCCACCGATCACGGCCTGCTGCGCCGCAGCAGCTACACCCTGCAGGTGCCGGGGCAGAACCTGCGCAGCTGGGAGATCAGCGGTCGCCATCTAGACTTCTGGGTGACCCCCCAGAGCGACTGGACCGCAGGCATCATCCCGATCCTGGAGACGCGCATGCCAGCCGGGCAAGGCGGCGGACCGATCGCCATGGGTGGCATGCCCTCAGGCACCGGCAACAGCGACCTGCAGAACTACGTCGGTCTGTTCTACGACACCACCACCAAGCTCATGGTCCTGATCTTCGCGCCCCCGGCCATCGAGCATCTCGCCGATTACGGGCTGCAGATCTCGGGTGACGATCCGACCACCCCCTGGCTCGACGAGCGCTGCCTGGCCATCAGCAACACCGGCCAGCTCGCCGCCCTGGCGCCCGCCCAAGTGCCCGATGCCACCCCCAACGGCACCTCGCCGCGGCTGTCGACGGTCACCCCGCTGTTCAGGCCCAACCGCATCGTCCACTGCTACAAGATCCCCGATCGCACGGTCGGCGGCAGCACCACGCCCTACTTCCACACCAATCAGGCGGTGCACATCCAGGTCGCCCTGGCCAATGACCGGCCGGGCAGCTCGGCGATCGTCATCGATGGCTGCGTCGGACGGGATGTCGGGCGCGACCCCACCGCCGCCGGGCAGTTGACCCAGTTCGGCGACCACTGCGCCCTGCCGGCGCTGCCCCTGTCAACCGCCATCCCGCTGGTCACCGTCAGCTCGACCTTCGCCACCGGCCTCTCCACCCCGGCGACCATCACCGTCACCCCGGTGGCCGGCCTGAATGCCCAGGACCTCTTCCCCAAGCGGGGCATGATCAAGATCGACGACGAGTACTTCACCTACCAGTCGATCACCGGCAACACCTTCAACGGCTGCGTCCGCGGCCAGCGGCAGAACACCAACACCAACGACCCGAACCCGATCAACCGCTGGCCGACCACCCAGGCGCATGCGGCTGGGGCCTACGTCACTCCCGGCGGCTACCGCCTCAGCCTCGGCTATGGCGAGCAGCTCGGCCAGACGGTCAGCCTGCTGACCGGCAACTGCACCACCGGCGACATCCTCGACAATGGCTTCGATCCGACCACCGCCGCCGGCATGAATCCGCCCCCACCCCCCACCCTGTCCTGGCATATCTGGGACAAGATCAACCCCAAGGCGATCCCGCCGCTGATGATCGATCCCACCGACCCCAGCGGCAACACCCTGATCCTCTTCCCGATGGCGCCTACGCCCACGGTCATCCCGCTCGATCCGACCCAGGGCGTACCGATCAATCAGTGGCCGAAGCGCGGGGTGATCATGATCAACAACCAGATCCTCTCCTACTCATCCATCTCCGGGAACACCCTGGCCGGCATCGCTGATTGCACGACCTGGACCTTCACCCCCGGGCTCGCCCCGCCCCTGGCGGTCCCCGGCCCCATCACCGCCATCCACTTCCCCAAGAACAACCCGCCCACCGTCCGCCTGCTCACCATCGAGGTGGCTGGCGACAATCCGATCACGCCCGGCAAGTTCGTGATTCCGGGCAACGGCACGCCGGCGCTCTTCCAGGTCATGCATACCTCCGGCCGGGTGGAATGGATCTCCTACGATCACATCGCCAATTCGCCTGGCCAGGGCAACTACTTCATGGTCTACAACACCGGGGATGCCGGCTTCGGCTACAACAACCGCGGCCAGGTGCGCACGGATTTCGTCGGCGGGGCCATGCGCAACCCGCTGTTTGTCACCACCCTGCACTCGACCACCGACACCTTCCCCGCCGGCTGCACGGTGCTGCCGGTGCAGACCTGGTTCCAGCCCGGAGGGCACTGCCTGAACCCCGGGGATGTCGTCACCCTGCTGCCGTTCGGGCAGATGCAACCCGGTGGCGCAGTGCCCAACCAGCTGCAGATGGTCATCCGCTATGTCGCCATCGACGGCTATGCGAGCATGGACGTGGTGCCCAACCAGAATGACACCTTCAACGGCTGGTTCGCCCTCAACGATCCCGTACCCCCCGCCTACACCAGCCTCGACCTCTCCACGTACGAGCTGCTCTGCTGGCCCGGGTGGACCGGCGACGATCTCACCACGCCGACCTACACCCCGCTCAATCCCCTCGGTTCGCCGCATGGGTACCTGCCGCGCATCGACATGCTGGCGCAGGGCTTCGCCCCAGGCGGCGCCGCAGCGCGCACCTTCCTGCTCGCCACCGACAGCCAGCGGCCGGGTTCGACCCCGGGCATCACCCCGACCGCCAACGCCTGCTTGGACGGCCTCGCCGCGGGACCGCTGCCCGCCGGCAATGCGAAGTACGGCAGCTCGGTCGCCGCCTGGGTCTCGCCGAGCAGCGTGTTCAATGGCGCGACCGACAGCCAGCCGCTGCTCAACGGCATCGATACCACCGTCGGCACGATGGCCAATGCCAAGGTGCGCACCCTCGATCCGGTGTTCGTCACCCCCCTGGGGCTGATCATGATCGGCGGCGAGGTCTTCGCCTTCGACCGCAACGACAATCCTGCGGGAGCGAAGAACACCGAGGCGCTGCTCATCGGACGGGCCCTGCTGGGGTCTTCAGCGCTGACGCATAGCGGCAAGGAGTTCTACTCCATCCTGCCGCTCGGGCCGGTCGCGCGACTCGACCAGACCTTGCCGACCCAAGCGGGCTTCTTCCAGTTCTACGATTACATGCAGAACGGCCAGCCGCACTGGGTGAACTTCGATGCACCGATGGCGATGCTGATGAATCCGTCGGGTACGCCGGCCGGGGGCGCGGGGGCGCAGCCGCAGGTCGAGCTGATCCCGATCATCGGTCCGCGCATCGAGACCCACCCATCGGGCCAGACCAACCAGCCCCAGTGGCCATGGTACCTCACCGCGCCATGGCTGCGCGGCATGTACAACACCGTGCAGCAGACATGGGGTCCCAGCGGCAACAACCTGGTGCCGATCGCGGTCGGCTGGTGGCCGCGCTATCCCAGCGCCCTGCCGCAGTCAGGTCTGACCTCCCAGCACTACCGCAGCCGCAGCTACGCCTGGGTCGGCTTCCCCCTCAGCCTCAATGAGGCGCGCTTCGATCCGACCACCTTCGGCTCGGACCCGGTTGCCACCGTCAGCGTGCTCGACATGCAGACCACCGGCCTCTTCAACCTCCAGGCGATGGCGCTGGCCACCGGCTTCGACTGGACGGTCGCACCACCGGCGACCCTGACCAACGGCGCGGTCAGCGACCAGGATGTCAGCGCCGCCTTCAAGCAGCGGCAGTTCACCAACGTCTCCGTCAATGGCGCCGAACTGCGGGTGATGTGGAGCTATGCCACCCCGCCCTCGAACCAGTTCGCCGCCATAGCCGCGGCCTGCAACAGCGCTCCCATGATCGGTCCGGTGCGCTTGCGTGCGCTGGCCCCCGCCAAGGTGCTGACCGTGGAAAACGCCCGATGAATCCTGCCACCAACCGGTTGCCGTCCGCGCACCCGAGCGCCATGCTGCCGGCCATGGCCCAGGCGCACCGATCGTCCCGTTCGGGCTTCACCCTGGTCGAGATCCTGATCTCCATCATGATCTTCATCGTCGTCAGCGGGGCGATGGTCGGCATCCTGCTGATCGGCTCCGATCTCTTCCGGCGCGGGGAATTCAGCCGGGCTGCCAATGACGAGACCGTCGCCGTGGTCGGCACCATCGAGGACGACCTCAAGCACATGATCCCCTCTGCCGACGGCGGCTGGTTCTATGCCGAGGTGATGAGCGGTGTAGGCATGGCCAGCGGCAATCCGGCGATCGCCAATGGCGACTGCATCGTAGCGTTCCTGATCGCCAATCCCGACCCTTCGGCGATCCAGCATGACGGTACGGCGAGCCGTCTGAAGGTCGCCTACGGCTGCTACAACCAGCAGATCCTGCGCTGGAGCCTGCCGCTGGTGACCAGCCAGACCGATCCGCAGGGCAAGCAGGACATCACCAATTTCGTCGCCGCCATGCCCGGCGCCCTGTCGTCGGGCACCGCCACCATCATCACCTCGGGCTGCCTGCATTTCGGCATCTACCTGACCGTCTCCGGCGATCCGACCGACTTCCCCATCCCGCGCCTGGCCAATGGCGGCAGCATCGATTGGGAGCGTCCCGATCCCAGCAAGGGCACGGTGCTGCCGCCGTGGGCCGGTACAGCCTTCGATACCAACCAAGTGATGACCGCCGGCGTCCAGCCGGTGAATTGGCCGATGCCTTCGCTGCTGCGCGTTTCGCTGGTGCTCACCGGCGGCGGTCGCTTCGGACCGCGCGGCCTGGTGGTCAATGACACCGGCAGCTTGCTGCGCGTCTCCGGCCTGCAGGCCATACCGACCCTGCCAGGAGCGATGCTGCGGGTCGATGCCGCTGGTGGCGGCGCGAGCGAATGGATCTCCTATGGGGGCGTATCCGGTGGCTCGGTGCTGTGCAATTCCCCGCGCAACGCGCGGCGCACGCCAGATGCCCGGCGCAATCCCGGCGACGTGGTGCGGCTCGGCATGTCCTTCAGCATCGTTCGCGCCCTGCCGCAATAGCGCCAGGCCGGCCCCCACCACGCCGCTATGCGGCTGCGATGACGGTCGGCCCGGTTGCGATCACGGATGCTCAGCCTGTCCGTCTGGACGGACGCTCTATTTGGCCTTGCTCAGGTTCTCAGCAGCGAAATCCCAGTTCGCCAGGCTGGCGAGGAAGGTCTCGATGTACTTGGGACGCAGGTTCTTGAAGCTCGGATAGTAGGCATGCTCCCAGACATCGATGGTCAGGAGCGGGGTCTGCTTGTACTTCAGCGGCAGGTCGGCGTTCGAGGTCTTGGTGACCTTGAGCTTGCCGCCATCGACCACCAGCCAAGCCCAGCCGGAACCGAATTGGGTGGAGGCGGCGGCGGTGAACTCCTCCTTGAACTTGGCCAACGAGCCGAAGTCCTTGGTGATGGCGGCCGCCAGGGCGCCGCTCGGCTCGCCACCGCCTTTGGGCTTCATGCTGTTCCAGTAGAAGGTGTGATTCCAGATCTGGGCGGCATTGTTGAACACCCCGCCGTCGCTGGACAGGATGATCTCCTCGAGCGTCTTGTTGGCCTCGGGCTTGCCTTCAAGCAGCTTGTTGAGGTTGACCACGTAGGCGTTGTGATGCTTGAGATAATGCAGTTCGATGTTCTCCTTGGTCAGATAGGGCTCAAGGGCCGCAACATCGTAGGGCAGGGGAGGCAGGGTGAAGGCCATGGCGGAATCCTTTGCTCGCGGTGTGGAGGGGATGCAATCGGAGGCACGGACTCTAGGCCACGCCAGTCAGGGGCTCAAGAGCTGGTTGCGGGAATTCAGCGGCATTTTGCTGGTATATGGGAATTTTTCCCGAAAACTGTCATGAATGGATGCCCTCTGCCTCAATCTCCGCCGCCTGCGCAAGCAAGCCAAGCTCACCCAGGCCGAGCTCGCCAAGCTCAGCGGCTTGCCGCGGGCAACCTGCGCCAACCTCGAGCAGGATGGCGCCAATCCCGGCATCCAGACGGTCATGGCGGTGGCCGCCGCGCTGCATGTCAGCCTCGATGAGCTGCTGGTGCTGCCGCCCGAGCACCGCCATTACAAGGTCATCCCGCGCGATATGCAGGAATACCGCGCCGAGGCAGGCCGCTTCGTCGCGCGCCTGCTGTCGCCGATCACCTCGCGTGGCGTGCAGATCCACTTCATCACCATGCAGCCCGGTTGCCGCAGCATCGGCCGTCCGCATCCTCTCGGTGCCCAGGAGTTCTTCTACGCCCAGAGCGGGACCTCGCATCTGCTGATCGAGGATGAGGACGTCGAGGTGACCAGCGGCTCGCTGGTGCAATTCCCGGGGCATCGCCGCCACGTCTACATCAACCGCGACGCATCCCAGGTCGCCACCGCGGTCTCGACCGTGGTGTTCCGCATGGGCTGACCCCCGGAAGAGCGCCTTGCCGCTAGCCAAGCGCGCCTTGATCTCCACGATCCCGCCATGGCCACCGGCGTGAACCTCCTCCATCCCGGCACCCTTGAGGTCGATGCGCTGACCCAGCTCGTCCAAGCCGGACATGTGCTGGCTCCGGGCGGCATCCGCCCGGAGCAGATCCAGCCCGCCAGCCTCGACCTGACCCTGTCGGACGAGGCCTATCGCATGCCGGGCTCGATCCTGCCGCTATCCGGCGATGCGCAGCGTCCTGGCGAGCGCGTCCGCGAGCTGGTGCGCGGTCTGGCGCTCGAGCGTATCGACCTGTCCGCATCAGCCTGCCTGGGCCGGGATCAGGTCTACTTCGTCCGCCTGCGCGAATCGGTGCGCCTGCCCGAGGGCATGGAGGCCTATGCCAATGGCAAGAGCTCGACCGGGCGCATCGACCTGGCGACGCGCGTCCTGAGCGACGGCAGCCCGCGCTACGACCGTGTCCCGGCCGGCTATGAGGGCGAGCTGTGGATCGAGCTGATACCGCGCAGCTTCAATGTCGTCGCCCAGGCCGGCGTCAGCCTCAACCAGGCCATCTTCTTCGCCCAGCGCCGCGTCCTCGGCCAGAACGAGCTGCTGGAGCGCCATCGTCAATCGCCGCTCCTGCTCGAACCCGATCTCACCCCCTCGGCACCGCGCAGCCTGTTCGATGGCCGCCTGGTGATGACCGCGGATCTCGACCGCGAGGTGGTCGGCTTCGTCGCCAAGCGCACCCATCATCCGCTGGTCCTCAGCAAGCTGCAAGGCCACCAGAGTTCGCACTTCTTCGCCCCGCTGGAACGCGCCGACTCCGGCTTCCTGTGCCTGGAGCAGGACCGCTTCTACATTCTCGCAACCCGCGAGCGCGTGGTCGTTCCTGGCGATCTGGCGTGCGAGATGGTGCCATTCGATCCGACCGCCGGGGAATTCCGCGCCCACTATGCCGGGTTCTTCGATCCTGGCTGGGGCATCTTCGACGGCACGGCCCGCGGGGCTCCTGCGGTGCTCGAGGTCCGTCCCCACCAGGACGACATCATCCTGCGCCATGGCCAACCGATCTGCGCCATGGCCTATGAGTACCTCCAGCGCCCCTGCCGGCGCCTGTACGGCGATTGCGGCAACAACTATGCCCACCAGGAGGGGCCGCGGCTGAGCAAGCATTTCATCCCGTGAGGCGGGCTAGACCCCTCCCAGTGCGCGCTTGAAGGTGCGCGTCTGAGAATGGATGGGCAGGAAGATGGTCACCGTGGTGCCCTTGCCGACCCCGCTCTCGAGCTGCAGTACCCCCTCATGCTCGCGGATGATCCGCTGCACCAGGCTGAGCCCGAGGCCGGTGCCCTGGCTCTTGGTGCTGAAGAAGGGCGTGAATACCCGTTCGAGGTTCTCGCTGGCGATGCCGCAGCCGTTGTCCTCGACGATGATCTCGACCGCCGGGCAGTTCAGGGGATTGCTCTCGCCGGCGATGGCGGCCTCGAGGCTCAGGCGCGGCTGGGTGCTCTGACGCAGCGCATCGATGCAGTTGCCGACCAGGTTGCTGAGCACCTGGCTGATCTGGCCGGGATCGGCGAGCACTTCCGGGCAATCCGGAGCGACGGTGCAGGACAGCACCAGACCGTCCGGGAGGTCGCGCCGCTGCACCACCAGCTTCTTCAGGCCCTCGATGAGCGGTGCGAGCTCGACCGGCTCGCGCATCGGCGAACGCAGGCGGGAGAGCGAGAGGAAATCATCGACGATGCGTGCCAGGCGATCGGCCTCGGAAAGCAGTATCCTGGCCAGCGACTCGGCATCCTGCTGCTTCGCCTCGGCGCTCAGCTCGGCGAGCTCCTGGGCGCAGCCGCGCAGGCTGGTCAGGGGATTGCGCACCTCATGCGCAATGCCTGCCGCCATCTCGCCCAGCGCCGACAGGTGCTCGGAGCGGTGCGCGCTGTCCTCCAGGAGCTTGAGCCGAGTCTCATCGGCGATCAGCAGGGTGCGTCCGATCGGACGCACTCGGCGATCGACGAGCTGGCTGACGCGGATGACCAGCTGGCGGTTGAAAGGCGCGGCGAAGCGCTCGACCTGTGGGCAGCGGTCGCCGATCAGCAGCTGCAGCACCGGCTGGAGCGCGTCGGCACTGAGCACCTGGCGCGCGCTTTGCCCCTGCACCGGACCGCTGATGCCTAGCAGGCGCAGCACTTCGGCATTGGCATAGACGATGGTATTGGAGCGGTCGATCGCCAGGACGCCCTCGCCGAGCTGATCGAGGAGCTCTCCGGTGAAGATGTGCTGCTCATGCAGCCTCCTGGCCAGGAGCTGTCCTAGCAGGTCGACCATGAACAGCGCCGCGACCTGGGTGGCGAGGATGCCGACGATGTGGTCGGCCTTGGTCAGCGCTGGATCGAGCTGGATGTAGGATTCGGGGAAGGGCACATGGCCGGCCAGCCAGAGCGCCGCGACCACCGCCAGCACGAGGCTGCCGAGCGCAGGCAGGACGAACGGCGCGACCCCGGGCAGGACCAGGGTGCCGACCAGCACGATGACGAACAGCAGGACCACTCCAGGGGAGGCGACCCCGCCGCTGAAATGCAGCAGCAGCCCCGTCCAGGCGAGATCGAAGACCAGGTGCAGGGCGAGCTGCCAGCGCCAGCGCACCAGCCGCAGGGTGGCGAAGATCCCGCATGCCACCACCGCCACCACGATCAGGAGCGCGCGCAGGTAGGTCGCTGCCGGTTCGACCTGCTCGGGCTTGCGGCCCTCGAGGATGATCACCATCACCCCGCACGCGAGGGCGAGCAGCAGCAGGCGCACCAAGCCGACCTGGCGCGCCTGGGCGCGCAGGCCGCTGATGTCCTGGTGGGATTGGATCAGCGTCAGCGGCATGGGTCCGCCATCCCTGTGCGCTCGCCAACCGGCGCCACGCAATTTCCGGCGGCCATGGGGTCAGCTGCCGCGGACCGCGCTCTGGAGCTGGAGGATGGGATAGAAGATGGCCAGCACGATGATGCCCACCACCGCACCCATGATCATCAGCATGATCGGCTCGATGAGGCTGGTCAGGGCCTTGACCGTGGCATGAACCTGTTCGTCGTAGAAATCCGAGATCTTGCTCAGCAGGGTCTCGAGCGCACCCGACTTCTCGCCGATGCCGATCATCTTGACCACCATCGGCGGGAACACCCAGGAGGTCGCCAGATGGGTGGTGAGCGTCTCGCCCTTGCGCACATTCTCCTTGGTCTCCATCAGCGTCTCTTCGATGACCACGTTGCCAGCCGTGGTGGCGACGATCTCGAGTGCACCGAGCAGCGGCACACCGGAGCTCAGCAGCGTGCCGAAGGTGCGGGCGAAGCGGCTGATCGCCACCTTCTGGAACAGCGGGCCGAACACCGGGAGTTTCAGCCAGATGGTGTCGCGGATGCGCTGCATCGGGCGGAAGCGGATGGCGATCTTGTAGGCGATGAATACCAGGATGACCATCACCACCAGGGTCGGCACGTTATTGGTGAGCCAATTGGAGACCGCCAGCACGTACTGGGTGACGGCGGGCAGCTCGCCATGCAGCGCGTCGAACATGGTCTTGAACTTGGGCACCACGCCGACCAGCAGGTAGCCGGTGATCGACAGGATCAGCACCAGGGAGATCACCGGGTAGGTCATCGCCGACTTGATCTCGCGTTTCAGCGATTCGGAGGCCTCGAGGAATTCGGCCAGGCGGTTGAGGATGATGTCGAGCTGGCCCGATGCCTCGCCGGCCTTGACCATGTTCACGTAGATCTCGGGGAACATGCGCGGGAAGTTGTACATCGCCTCCGAGATCTCGGTGCCGCCGCGCACCATGTCGGCGCAGTCCTGCAGACCCTGGCCGAAGCCCTTATTGGTGCTGAGGGTCTGCTCGGAGAGGATCTCGAAGGCCTCGAGCAGGGGGATGCCGGCGCCGATCATGGTGGCCAGCTGGCGGGTGAAGAGGCAGAGATCGGCGGTGGTGCACTTGCGCGGCGCCTTCTTGCCCAAGAACTCGTCCATGAAGGAGCTGCCGCCCTTGGCGGCCGCCTTGGGAACCTCGAGTTTGACGATGGACAGCTGCTGTTGGCGCAGGCGGCCGGTCGCCTCGCCTTCCGATTCGGCCTCGATGAAGCCCTTGAGCTCCCGGCCTGAGGCATCCCGAGCCACATACTGGAATTTCAGCTTGGTCGCCACGTGATACCTCCTGGTGCAACGCGCCAGTAGTATGCCCAGATGGCGAATTGCGCGCAAGCCGGTTGTTGGCGTCTGGCCACCTGCACTTCACCCGCAACCGAGGCCCGGGTGGGGCTCCTGGCGGGAGGAGTACCGGCCGACCCGAGCGGTTTCACGGCTTGCTGGGCTTGCCTCCCTCGGCCAGGGCGACCTCGCGCGCCTGCGAATCGATGATCGAGGTGATGCGCACACCGAAATTCTCATCGACCACGACGACCTCCCCCTTGGCCAGCAGCTTGCCATTGACGACGATGTCCAGCGGCTCGCCCGCCAGGCGGTTCAGCTCGACCACCTTCCCGGGGGTCAGCTCGAGGATGTCCTGGATGGTCATATCGGTGCGCCCGAGCTCAACTTGGAGATTGACTTGGATGTCCCGGACCAGATCGAGGTTGCCTGCTCCGACTGGGACCTTCCCTGCTCCTCCCAGGTCCGGGAACTCTGCCGCACGCACCTGAGGCTGCGCCGGTGCCGTATCTGTAGGTTGGTCAGCCATGGTATGGTCCTTGGTTGGTCAGTGACGGTCGCTGGCGGTGCCGCCACGTGGTAGGACGCGCTCGACAAGATATCCCGCATGCTTGCCGATGCGGCCTGGCCGGCCGACCACCCGCTCGGTGCCGGCGATGTAGCCGGTCATCTGGGAATCGGAACGCTGATCGAGCACCAGCACATCGCCGCTCTGGAGCGCCATCACCTCGGCGATGGTCAGGCTGCTGGTCCCCAGCACGACGCGCATATCGAGAGTGGTCTGCTTGATCACGCGATCGAGGTGCTGGCGCTGGGCCGGGGTCTGCTCACGCGTCATGGCGGCGAAGCGGAACTGCGTCCCCAGGCGTCCGACCAGCGACTGGAGGCTGATGAAGGGGATACAGAAGCACATCTCGCCGGCCTCGATCTCGCCCGGCGCAGTGACGCTGAAGGTCGCCACCAGCACCATCTCCGAGCTCGGGATGACCTGGACGAACTGGGGGTCCATCTCGCGCGCCTCGACCACCGGCGTGAAGGCCAGGAGCTCGCCCCACCCTGTGGCGACCTGCTCGAGGAAGCGCCGCACGACATTGTCGAGCAGGCTCTGCTCGATGGTGGTCAGGGCGCGCAGCTTGTCCAACGGCTTGCCGGGTCCCCCGAGCATGCGATCGATGAGGCTGAAGGCGAGCTTCATGTCCATCGTCGCCACCGCACGCTCCTGGATGGGGGCGATGGAGAGCACGTTGATGACGGTCGGATTGGGCAGCGAATTGCGGAACACCTCGAAGGTCAGTTCGCCGAGCGAGATGATGTTGATCTCGAGGTTCACCCGCATGTAGCTCGACAGGGCCATGGAGATGTTCTGCGCGATCGCCTCATGCAGGCGCTGCAGCGAGCGCAACTGCTCACCCGAGAGCTTGTTGGGTCGCACGAAATCGTATTCGGCGATGCGCTTCTCGCGCTTGCGCTTGCCCGAGCCCGCCTCCTCGACGGTGGCGAGCAGGGCATCGAGCTCCTCGGCAGATAAGATCTCGTCTGGCATGGCATCAATCCCGTTGGCTTACTGCACCAGGAGGTTGGTGAGCACAACCTTGTCGACGAAGCGATGATCTGCGGGATAATCCGGGTACAAGTCGTGGAGCGTCTTCTCGATCTGGTCCTGGAAGCCCTTTTTGAGCTGGATATAGATGTTCGGACCGGTCAGTTCGTCGAGATCGTAGTTCTTGAGATGCTCCTCGAGGCTCATCTGCATGATGCGCTTGACCTCGGAACCGCCACCCTTGTTGCCTTCGCCCCCTCCAGAGAAGCCCATTTTCTTGGCATCCTCCTTGCTGACCCAGATCGCGCAGGTCGCCTTGATGTAGCGCCGACCCTGCTGGTTGCGTACATTGCTGATGAGGTCGGGGAGGGCGATCTCATGCAGCGCGTCGAGGGTGGGCCCGGTCTCCTTCTTGACCTCGACCTTGGCGCCAGGGGCCTCCTGGACGGTATGCAGGAGGCCCGCGGTGTAGATCCCGAGACCGACGCCGATGCCGAGGATCACCACCACCGCGAGCGCGGGCCCAATTATGCCGCCGGCCTTCTTGGCGGTCGCCTTGCTCGCATCCTTGGTCGCTGTCTGCTCATCTGCCATGGCTACTTCCCCTTCTGAGTATCGGTCTTTTCCGGCTTCGACTGATCGTAGATTTCCAGCGTCAAGGCGCGATTGCCGGCATCGCTCGGGCGGCCGGGGATGACGATGCGGTTCGCACCCCATCCCCAGAGGCTGATCTGGCTTGCCTCGACCCCCAGGCGGTTGAGCCAATAGAAGGCCATCTGGCCCTGGCGGGCGCTCTCATAGAGCTCGGTGGGGAGCGATCCGGAGGATGGCACGTCGCCGCTCACCCGCACCGCCCGGCCCGCCTTGTGCCGCACCACGTCAGCTACCAGCCGCAGGGTGCTGAGGACCTCGGGGCTGAGCTGGGGGTTGCCGGAGGCGTCGTACTCGATGCGTGCGGGCAGGCGCAGCACGACCGCATCCTGATGGTAGCTCACCGAGGCCTCATTGGGCTTGAAGCGCGTCGGCAGCTCCTTGTCGAGCCGCTCGGTCACTCGCTCGAGCTGATCGGGGTCGCCCTTCTGGTCCGGTATCCACCAGCCATCGCGCGGATGCGGCTTGCTGGCATCGGCGACTGCCCCGGTACCCAGGCCCGGCTTCGACTTGCTGATGATGTCCTTGACGAAGGGGCCATGGCCTGCTCCCACCAGCGCACCCATGCGCGTATCCGCCATCGAGACCATGCAGATGTAGAACGCCAGGAGGAGGTTAAACATGTCGCACATGGTGACGTAGTACAGCGGCGGCTTGAGCTTCTTGGTCTGAGGCGTCTTCATGGTGCAGACCTGGTGAAGCGCTGCTCGTCAGCGAGGATCAGCTCGACATGGCCGGGCTTGGCGCTGCCCGCCTCGACGCCATAACCGGCCACAGCCACACGCTCCGCCTTGAGGTGCCCTTCGGTCACCAGGCGATCGGCGACCTGGACCGCCCGGCGCAGCGATAGATCGACCAGGCGGCTCTCTGAGCCGACCGCCTTCGCCTCATCCTGCCCGGCATAGCCGACGACCACGACATGGAACGGCAGGTCACGCAGCGCCTCGGCGACCTTGTACAGGCGCTGGAAGGATGCGCTCGACATCTCCACCTCCCCGGGGAGGAACTCGACCGCATCGCCGATGCGTATGCGCCAGCCCTCGGCGATGCGATCGATGTCCAGCTGCACCCCGCTCTGGTCCTTGAGGCGCATGATGTCATCGCGCGTCTCATGATTCTCGAGCGGGCGGAAGCGTGGCGTCTCGCTTGGTGCGTTGGGGTTCTTCAGGTCGCGGCCCTGGAGGATCGGCTTCGGCGGGATCTGCGACTCGAGCAGGGTTGCCTTGCCGAGGAAGCCGAATGCGCCCTCGATCGATCCCTGCAGCTCGTCGAGCTTCTCGCGCCGCGGAGTCGAGAAGGACATCAGGACGATGAAAAAGGCCATCTCCAGCGAGGTCATGTCGGTGAACGACACGATCCACTCCGGGGCCTCCTCCTTCTTCGGCTCCTCGATCTTAGTCGCCATGGGCTACCGTCACTTCTCCTTGCCACCAGTGATGCCGGCGCGCTCATGCGGCGGCAGGAAGCTCATCAGGCGCTCGCGGATGACATTGGGGTTCTCGCCGCTCTGGATCGCCAGCACCCCTTCGATCATCAGCTGCCTGGCGAGGATCTCCTCGATATTGCGGTCATGGAGCTTGTTGCCCAGCGGAATGCAGATGAAGTTGGCCAGCGTCGCACCGTAGAAGGTCGCGACCAGCGCCACCGACATGGCCGGACCGAGGCTGGAGGGATCGCTCAGGTTGGCGAGCATGCGCACCAGGCCGATCAGGGTCGCGCACATGCCGAGCGCCGGCGCTGCCGCGCCCAGGTACTCGACCATGCTCTTGCCGACCATGTGCCGCACCGCCATCTGGTCGACATCGGTGTTGAGGATCGCGCGCACGCTCTCAGGCGGCACGCCATCGATGGTCATCTGGATGCCGCGCAGGAGGAACGGGTCCTTGAGCTCCTTGATCTTCTCCTCGAGGGCGAGCAAGCCGTCGCGGCGGGCGATGGTCGCGAACGAGACCATGGTCTCGATCACTTCCGGCAGGTGGAGCGCCGGCGGCTTCATGACCTTGGCCAGGATCTTGGGCAGGCCCATCAGCGAACCGAAGGGGTAGCTGATCATCAGCACGCAGATACCACCGCCGAAGATGACGATGATGCCTTCCGGGTCGACGAATTGGCCGAGATTCTGCGGCTGGATGGCCATCACCACGCACATTATCGCCGCGATCGAGCCGATCAGGGTCGCGAAGTCCATCAGCTGATCTCCTCAGATGGCGGTCCCGGAGGCGGCGGAGCATGGAGCGAACGGAACCAGGCGCGCATGGCCTCACGCACCCCGTCGGGGGTCTCGCGCACATAGATCTGGCGTCCGTTCATCAGGGTCACCCTGGTATCGGGATTGGCCTCGACCGATTCGACCTGGGAGGCATTGACCTGCATGATCTCGCCATTGAGCCGTGTGAGCACGATCATTGCGCCGTCCCCTTTGCCGGCGCGCCCAGCGCCGGGGCGCCCTGCTCGGCCTGGGGGCCAGGCTGCTCGAGGATGCGGCGCACCTCCATCTCGCGCTTGCCATCCTGCTTGCGCAGGGCCTCCATCAGCTCGGCACGATGCTTGACCTGACCGCCCTTGGCCATCGCGCGCAGGATGCCAGCGATGTCCTCGGCGGAGGAATCGCGCAGGAACGGCATGACCTGCTCCGCTGGCATGAAGGAGTAGAGACTGGCGAGGCGCTCGCTCTGATCCCCGCTGGCGTTATCGAGATCGAGATGGAGCATCTCCTTGCTGACCGAGGTCGCGAGGTTGGGATATTCGTTGTCCGCCTGGGCGAGAATCAGCAGGCGCGCGGCCTTCTTGGGCTCCATGAGGGCGAGGTAGCGTGCTATATCACGGGCGTCAAAGCGCCTGAGACTGGCCCAGGCGGCATCTTTCATCTGCTCGAAGAGCTTCGCCTGGTCGCGGTAGCGAGCCTTCTCGACCTCGCCGACCACCTGCAGGCGCTGCGCCTCCGAGGCCTGGGCGGCCGCCCAGCGCGCCCGTTCCAGCTCCTGCTGCTGTGCCATCTGGGTGGTGCGCTGATCCTGCTCTTGCAGCTGTCGCTGCGTGCGTTCCAGGCCGGTGCGGGCGAGCTGTATGTCGGCCCACTGCTGGTCCAGATAGGCCTGCCGCTCATCGAGCGCCATTTGCTGTCGCCGCAGCTTGGTCACCAGCTGGCTGACATGGCTGGCATTCGCCATGTCGGCCAGTTCGCCGAGCATCTGCTCCTCAGTCGGCGAGTTCTGATCCTGCATCGGGCCATCCGCCGGTTCAGTGGGACGGTGACGCATGCCTTCGATGTAGGTCTTCTCCTCATCGCTGAGCACCAGGTTGCGCAGCACCTGCGGGGATAGCGAGCCATCGCGCTTGAGCACCACCAGCGCGCTCACCAGGCTGGCGAGCATGAGCAGGCAGAGGGCGGCGAGGCCGTAGGCGAGGGTCCTGATGAAGCCGTTCATGCGCTGGCCTCCTGGCCGGGATGGGTGACGATCACGCGCAGGGCGGCGAGCTCATCGAGGCGACGGGCATCGCGGCGCTCCTGGCGCCGATTGGAAGCCTGCGCATCGCGCTCCTGGAGCTTGATGAAGGTGGAGACCCGCCGATGGGCGGCGAACAGGCTCTCGCGCGCTGCGCTGATCGCCGCATCGCAGGCGGTGATCGCCATCAGCACCGCCTGCAGCTCGATGCCGGTCTGCGCCCAGAAGGAGGTCAGCTGCTGGCGCAGCGGCAGCGCTACCGAGGCGGCGGCCTGCCGGCGGCGGCACTCGATCTCGGCCTCGCGCTCGAGCAGTGCGAGGCGTTCGCGTTCGTGCGCACCCAGGGTGCGGCGCGCATCATCCTCTTCACGCCGGTAGAGGTTCAGCAGGGCAGTGAAGCGGGGCTCAGCCACGGGGCACCGCCGCAGCCGGCCCGACGGCCTGGAGCAGTTGCGCAAGGCTGTCGGAGCGGGTGGAGACCGCGCCGATCTCCTGCTTGAGGAACTCGATGATCTTGGGATAGGCGATGATCGCCTGGTCCACCCGTGCGTCTGCGCCCTTGCGATAGGCACCGACCTCGACCAGGTCGCGCACGCGCTCGTATTCGCTCCACATCTCGCGTGCGCGCAGGGCCAGCCGATAGGCATTGGTGTCGGCGAGATCGATGAGCAGGCGGCTGACCGACAGGGTGGGGTCGATGGCGGGATAGACCGCCAGCCCCGCCAGCCGGCGGCTGAGGAAGAGGTGGCCGTCGAGGATGGCCCTGACCGCATCTGCGACCGGATCGCTCTCATCGTCGCCATCGGTCAGGATGGTATAGAGCCCGGTGATCGACCCGATCATGCCCGTGCCAGCACGCTCGAGCAGGCGCGGCAGGATGGCGAAGGAGCTGGGCGGATAGCCGCGCGTCACGGGGGGCTCCCCTGCCGCCAAGCCGATCTCACGCTGAGCCTGGCAGAAGCGCGTGACCGAATCCATCATCAGCAGCACGTCGAGCCCGGCATCGCGGAAATGCTCGGCAATCGTATGGGCGGCATAGGCGGCCGAGAGCCGCTCGATCGCAGGCCGGTCGGAGGTCGCGACGATGAGCACGGATTTGCGCATGCCAGCCGGACCGAGCACCTTGTCTACAAACTCTGACACCTCGCGTCCGCGTTCACCGACCAGGGCGATGACATTGACCTGCGCCTTGGCGTACTTGGCCATCTCGCCGAGCAGCGTCGACTTGCCGACGCCAGAGCCGGAGAAGATGCCCATGCGCTGGCCACAGCCGATGGTGAACATGGTGTCGACCGCCTTCAAGCCGGTCTCGAGGATGCGGTTGATCGGCTGCCGTCCCAGGGCGGGCGGCGGTTCGGCATGGATGGTGCGCCGCGCCGATCCCGGTATCGGGCCGCGGCCATCGATGGGATTGCCGACACCATCGATGATGCGTCCGATCAGGGCGGGACCAACGGGGATGTCGAGCGGCCTCCTGAGCGCGACCACCTGATCGCCTGGACGGATGCCATCGAGATGGCCGATCGGCTGGAGCAGCACCTCCCCTTCTCGGAAGCCGACCACCACCGCGATGCGCTCGTGGCTGTCGGAGCCGCGGATGGCGCAGGTGTCGCCCAACGGCATCGATGGTCCGGAGGCGGCCACCGTCAGCCCGACCACGCGCAGGACCACTCCCGAGGCTTGCGTCGGTTCGCAGCTGTCGAGCGCCGCATGGTAGCGCGAAAGGGTGATCATGGCGCCGCCTCGCCCGTGGGCGGCTTATCGCCGCTGCTGACGACGATGGTGCAGTCCGACGAGGGCGAGATATCGCCCAGCTCTGCAGCGATGCGCTCCCAGCATCCGTCCAGGCTGGCATCAACCCGCGTACCACGGCTCATCAGGACGCATGAGCCGCGCGCCAGGCTGGCATCCTCGACCACCTCGATGCTCTCCAGACCGGTGATGCGGGCGGTCAGCTCGCGCAGCCGCTCCTGCAGTCCAGCCGCATCGGTGGGATGCATGCGGATGGCTATCGCCCTGCGGTCGGGAATCTGCATCAGCGCGTGCCGGACCACCGCATCCAGCCACTCAGGGTCGACCTCGACGGTCTTGCGCAGGATGACCGCTGCGATCGCCAGCGCCAGGCGCACGGTCTGCGCCTCGGCTTCGTGCACCAGCTGCCTCTCCAGCGGCTCCAGGCGCGCCGCGATGCCGCCGATGAGCGCCAGCAGGGGCTCGAAACGGGCCAGGAATTCGGCCTGCCTCTTGCCCGCAGCCTCCTCGCTCCTGGCCTCGGCGCTGGCGGAGCGTCGTTCGGCTTCGGCTATGCGCGCGGAGGCCTCCTGCAGACCGAGCTGCCGCCCTTCGTCACGCGCCGCCTTCAGCTTCCGCTCCCACTCGCCGAGTGCGGACTGGACGCTGGGATTGGCGATGATCGCCTGACCGATGGTGGCGCGCGAACGGAGGATGGCCATTAGCGCCCCCGCCGGGGGATGTGCGCCTGCATGCGCTGGATGCGCCCGGGGGAGCGGAACGTGGCTGGCGATGGGCTCATACCATCACCTCGCCGGCACCGCGGTTGATGCGGATGTCGCCACGCTCCTCCATCGCCCTGACCTGCTGGAGGATGCGCTTCTGGGCCTCCTCGACATCGCTGAGCGGGCGTGGTCCGAGCATCTCCATCTCTTCCTTGATATTGTCCCGCGCACGCGATGAGAGGTTGGCCAGGAGCTTCTGGCTGAGCTCGGGGGGCGCCGCCTTGAGCGCCAGCGCAAGGTCGGCCTTGTCGATCTCGGACAGCAGCTTCTGCATGTCGCGATCGCCGATCTTGGCGAGATCGTCGAACACGAACATCAGGGCCTGGATCTCGTTGGCGATCGTCGGCGCCTCGCGGTTGAGGCGGTCGAGCACCGATTTGCTGACGCTCGGATCGGAGATGTTGAGCATCTGCGCCACCGTCTTGAAGCGCAAATCGCCGCTGGAATCCGTGGTGCGGCTGCCCATCGAATAGGCGCGCACCTCGATCATCTCGTCGATCTGGCGGACCAGCTCGGCCGGCATCTCCTCGGTCGCCGCGATGCGCTTGATCACCTCGTAGCGCAGATCGTCGGTCAGGCCCTTGATCAGCTCGGCGGCGACATCGGATTCGAGGAAGGAGATCACCAGCGCGAGCACCTGGGGATGCTCGCCGCGCAGCAAGGTGGCGATCTGCCGCGCATCGAGCGAGGTCAGGGAGCGGAAGGGTTGGGCATCGCGTGACTGGCGCCTGATCTTCTCCAGCAGGTCCTTGGCCTTCTCCTTGCCGAGCGCACGTTCGAGGATCGCCTGGATCATCGGCGCCACCGCCATCTGCTCGGTGCCGGCGACCAGGCCGAACTCGGTCAGCATGCGCTCGACGTCGGTTGCCGAGATGTCGCGCATGCGCGACATCTCCTCCGAGACCATGGTGACATCGCGTTCGGACAGCCGCTGCAGGATCTGGGCAGCGGTGTCGCTGTCGAGCGAGAGCAGGAACGACGCAGCCTTGCGACGCCCTGCGGACCGCGGCTCCTCACTCACTGGCTTCTTGGGTTCATTCACGGCTTGGTCCTAGGATTCGTAGAGCCAACGGCGGACGATCTGCGCCGCCGAGGCTGGGTCTTCGAGGATGCGCTTGCGTATCTGGTCCTTGAGCTCCTGGCGCCGCGACTTGGCGGCCTCCTCGGCCGCGCCGGTTGGATCTCCCGGCTTCTCCGCCTTGGATTTGACCTGGTCGCCCTCCGTACGCGTGCGCGAGCGCTCTTCGGCCTGGGCCCAGGCGCGGTGGCTGCGCTGCAGCTGGCCGCGGGCGACGATCAGCAGGGAGATCGCCACCAGGCCGACCAGGGCATAGCCGCCGTAATCGGCGAGCATGGTGGCGAAGGCCGGCAGGCTGCTTGCGAGCTGCACCACCGGCTCGGTGGCGTCATGCCACATCTCCATGCTCTGGACGGTGGCGGAGAACCGCCCTTCGACCGCAGCCGGCGGATCGGACTGGCTGCCCTTGGCGGCGGCATAGCCGATGGCGTTGAGCACCAGGTCCTTGAAGCGCTGCTTCTCCACCTCGTTGTACTCTTCGCGCTTCTCGACTATCTCCTTGGTCGGCTGGCCCTTCTCGTCGAGCTTGGGGGCCTTGGTGGACTTGAAGTCGAGCAGGATGCTGACGCTCATGCCCTTGACCCGGCCGACCTCATCCTCCTGCGTGGTGGTGCTCTTCCCGACCACGTACTCGTTCTTGGTCTCCTCGCTGACCTTGGTGCCGAGCAGGACCGGCGACGCTACCGCCTGGCCCTCGCCCTCCACATTAGGTGCCGTGCCGGCCACGCCGCCGCCGCCGCCGACCGGGGTCTTCTCGTCGGTGGTGTGGTTGTCCTCTTTCAGCAGCACCGACTTGCCCGGATCGCTCGTGGCGGTGCTGCGCTTGGTGAAGTCGAGCTTGACCGCGACCTTCACCGAGCTGCGGCCCGGTCCGAGCACGACATCGAGCTGCTCCTGGGCCTTGCGCGTGAGATAGGTGTCACGCGCAGACTCGGCTTCGAGCGTGGTCTGGGCCATCATCGCCCCGCTGTCGGCCGAGGCGGGGGTGAGCAGGCCGCTGCCGTCCATGATCTCGACACGATCGGTGGTCAGGCCCACCACCGCGCCGGCGGCGAGATGGAGGATGCCGGCGATCTGGCGCTCGTTGAGATGGGCATTGGCCTGCATGTCGAGCTTGATCGATGCCTTGGGCTTGGCCGCGTCATCGCCGACGAACGGGCTCGGCTGCGGACGGTCGATCAGCACCCGGGCCGAACGCACGCCCGGCAGTTCGCGGAAGCTGCGTTCGAGCTCGCCAGCCACGGCGCGGTCATAGGTGCGGTGCTCGGTGAATGACGAATCCCACATCGAGCCCTTGGCCAGCAGTTCGAAGCCCTTCGAACCATCGCCGAGCATGTCGCGCTCGCTCAACTCGTTGCGCAGGCGGTAGAGGTCCTTGCTGGGCACCAGGATCGCCGTCTCACGGTCCGCCACCTGGTAGAGCACATGGCTCGAATCGAGGTAGGCGGCGATCTCGGCGACCTGGCCCTTGGTGAGATCGCGGGCCAGCAGGCGGTAGTCCGGTCGCGTCGCGGCGATCCCGAGGCCGATCGCCAGGCCGGCAAAGGCGAGCATGACCAGGACCACCGTGGCGCGCTGGGAGATCTCCAGGCGGCCCCAGATGGCGAACAGTTGTTGCCAGATTTTGGACATGCGGACCTCTCGCGGACACACAAAGCGCACGGCGTACCATTCGCCCCGGATCGCAGACAGCATGCCGTGGAGCTCAGGTCGGGCGCTCGACGGAGCCGCCCTGCGTCCTATGAGTGTACTCTACGAACGTTGCAGGCGCCACCGGGCGCCGAGGAATGCGCGCATCGCTAGAACTGGACGCGCATCACTTCCTTGTAGGCATCGACGAGCTTGTTGCGCACCTCGACCGCCAGTTTGAGCGAGAGCTGGGCCTGGCCCTGGGCGAGCATCACCCGGTGGAGGTTGTCGGTTTCGCCACGCTGGACGGCATCGATCGCCTGGTCGTACTTCACCTGGGCCTGGTCGGCTTGGGTGACGAAATCCTTGAGCACGTCGCCGAAGGTCTTGCCATCAGCGGTGGTCGGCGGCGTGCCGGCACCGGTGGTTGGGCCGGTGGTCGGCTGGATGGCTTGGCCATAGAGGCCGCGCAAAGGGTCGAGGGGAGTCGTCATGGTCTGCTGGTGGCCATCATAGGCGGAGTTTACGGATCAGACAAGTGCAGTGCGGTCTCATGCATGTGCATCAGACCGTGAACGGCGTTGGAATTGGCATCGAATGCCTTGCTCGCCACCATCAGGTCGGTCAGTTCCAGGACCGGATCGATGTCGGGCTCCTTGACGATGCCGGTTGCCGGATCGGCATCGGGATGGGTGGGATCGATGCGTTGGGTGTAGCGGGGCGAGGAGATGATGTGGGCGGCGACCTGCCCGGTGCTATTGCCCTGGTCGTCCAACACGGTCTGGAAATGCACCCGCTGTCGGGCATACGGCAAGCCATTGGCCAGCCGATGTGTATCCCCAGCGTGGGCAAGGTTCTCCGCCGCCACGTTCATCCGCAATTCCTCGGCATTCAACGCCGAAGCGCTGGCATCGACACCACGGAAGAGTCCGCCGTCAGGCATGATTAACCCTCTGTCGCCGGGGTGACTGCAACTCCGAGCAGACGCAATTCGCCACGTGCCATCTGCACATAGGCATCATAGAGCGCCTGGTTCTTCGCCGAAGCGATGATCTCATTATCGGATGACACGTCGTTGCCATCAGCTTGAACTGGGGTGGTATGCGGTTCGATGATGCTCGGCTCCACCTGCTCGGCCGCCTCCGGCCCACCGGAATCGAGCGCCGACTGGAAGGCCGAATCGAAGGCGACCGCCTTGGCGCGGTACCCCGGGGTATTGCTGTTGGCGAGGTTGGCCGCATGGACCTCGTTGGAGAGGACCGCGACATCCATCAGGCGTGCCAGCAGGGTGAGTCGCTGATCAGCAGGCATACGCTCCTCCGATCAACCCTACGCACACCTCGTACCACATGGCACGATCGCGGTTCGGTGCCAATATATTCACGTAAATGCAATGAATACGGCATGTTATGCTATATCGTACGGCCGGGCCTCCCAACCGGATTGTCGCTGATGTGCAATTCCACCACATCGTGCCGACGCCGGCGCGGTTGCGCGGTGGCTAAATAGCACACACTCGGCGCCCATGCCGACCCTCCGCGTCCCCAGCGTCCTGCTCATGTTGTGCGCGGCCATGGTCCTGAACGGGGGTCACCTGCTTGCGCTCGACGCGGCGGGTTCGAAGAATGCGACGGCCGATCTCGATGACAACGAGATCGAGGACAAGTACGTCACCCGGGTGCTGGAGGAGGCGGCGCAATACCGCCTCAAGCGAAGCCACTATGTCAGCAGCGCTGCCGATGAGCAGGCGGCGGCGACCTACCTGGCACAGGCCAAGGCGGTCCTGGCCGATGGCAAGCCGCAGCCCCTGGAGCGCGATCTGCACTGGTGGTCGCCGCGCTGGTGGTTCTTCACCCCCCCGCAGACCTTCCGCGCCGGTTGGCTCGCCCACGACGGCTTCACCGCCTATCCCTATGCGAAGGTCGCCGGCGACCTGCTCTCCCTCGAGCTCGGAACCTATGCCGCGCGCGGGGCGATCAGCGAACTGCACGACACCCTCTTCATCATGTGGTTCTACCTGCCGGACTATCCCGACCTCTCCCGTATCATGGACCTGTGCCTGATCGCTGGCGAAAAGGTCCAGGATTTCCAGAAATCCGTCCACCTGGAATCCGACAGCCCCGGCGAGGTCATCCAGATCTCCGGCGAGACCGCCCTGCAGGACGTCAACAAGCTGTTCCGCTTCCTAGTCCTGCACGGCGATCGGGAATCGATCGCACCGCGCGCGGCCATCGGCTTGGCGCGCGCGCTGCTGCGCAGCGGCAACAAGGACGACCTCTACCAGGCACGGCGCGAGTACGAGCATTTCTGCGAGACCTATCCCACCAACGAACTGGTATTCACCGCCTTGTGCGAGCGCGCCCTGAGCTACCTGGTCTCCTACAAGGGCAACAACTATGATGTCGGGGTGCTGATCAGCGCCGCCTCCATCATCGATCAGGCCGAGATCGAGTCGCGGGGCAAGCCCGAGAATGTCGCCTTGGTCGCTGCCTACCGCAAGCGCATCCGCTCGTGGCACCAGGATCGCGACCTCGAGGTGGCGCGCTGGTATCATGATCGCATCATGGCTGGCTTGGCCTGGCTGATGTGCCCCGGTACCGCCAATGGCAGCTGGGATCTCGCCTCGCGCTTCTACTACCGCGAAGTCATCCGCCGCGACAGCGGCTCGGAGCAAGCGCGGGTCGCCTTCCGCGAACTCAACGCCCTCACCCCCCCGACGCCCTCCGAACTCGGCACCGATCTGCATCCACCGGCCAAGCCATGACCAGCGGTTCAGGACCGCGCCCCGCAAGTCTTGGGCTGCTGGGCGTCCTGATCGGCATGTGCAGCCTGCTGACGACGAGCTGCGCCTATACGGTCGCCCGGGTGCCTCCGCTGGATGAGGCGGTGCGCGTGGAGATCGCCGTGGACGATGCGCGCCTGGTGCGCGCCCAGGCCTATCTGCAGTCATCGGTCGCCACCGCCCTGCAGTACCAGCTGGGCTGGAAGGTCAGCCCGACCGGCAGTGCGCGCATCACCTTGACCCTCAAGGAGGAGATCGTCCAGACCATCGCCACCACCAGCCTGGATGTCCCCGCCTCGTGGAGCATCACCATCCGGGGGAATGCCTTGTTCGATTCCCGCCACGGTCATGCGCTGACGACCTACACCGGTGCTGGCTACACCACCCCGGGGAATGGCTTCGAATCGGCCCTGGCATCGGAGCCAGCAGCCCTGCAGGCGGCCTCGGATGCCGCGGCCGCGTGGCTGGCGGTATGGCTACAGGGGGAAGCGCAGAAGTGGAAGTGATCAGGCGCGTCCGAGATCGGGGCCGCGCACCGGGCTGGCCAGCGCACGCGCGCGGCTGACGAGCGCTGCCAGCCCCGCCGGGTCGCCCGGCGCATGGACGCCGGCGACGCGCTCGCGCAGCCCGACCCGGGCGAGGTGGCGATCGATGCTGGCAGCCAGGGCTGGTGCATGCGCTCGCAGCGCACAGACCACCACTGGTGCCTGGCGGGCATGGAGCTCCAGCTGGGCGAGGGGCAGGGGATGCAGGCTGGTGCAGATGAAGATCCCGGCCTCGATGCCATCGGCGGCGAGCGTGCTACGGGCTGCCTGGGCGAACGGGATGCCCCCCTGATCGCACACCAGCGTCAGCGCCCTCCCGTGGGCGAGCGTCCGGCCCGTACCGGGGATGTAGGCTCCACCGTCCGGCAGGCCGGTCAGCCGCTGACCATCACCCGGCAGGACGATGAGGGTGGTGTGCTCGTCATGGAGGGCGAGCGCCACGATGGCGGCAGCCTCGTTGATGTCGGCCGGGGCCACCACCCACCAGCCGACCAGCGTCTGGAGGCGGTCAAGGGCCGGGAGGTCGCGCTCCTCGATGATGAGCTTCAGCGCCAGACCCCGACGTCCCACCTCGCCAAGGTCCTCCAGCCAGGCCGCAAGCGGGGTGCCGCCCGGCAGGCGTAGGCATACCCGCCGGCCGTCGCCGGCCAGCTGGGCGAGCGCGATCAGGGTGGAGGGGGTCATGGCGAGCAGCGACCAGGGCGGTGCCAGATGAGGGGCGAGGAGCCGCGGCTCGCGCTCCATCAGCCAGCGCAACCAGCGGTCGGACGCCTCGGGCAGGTCGCCCTCGCCCACCGGCCAAGGCGGCACACCGCCCTGCGGCAGGCTCTCCAGATGCACCGGCTGCCGGTTCCGATCAATGGCCATCACCGCCGCGAGCACCTGCCCGCCTGCGGCGATGATGGCGGCAAGCGGAGAGCTTCCCGCAGCATGCCCGGCGTCCGTCGAGCGCCGCCAACCATAGGCTTCGAGGCGGCCCAGGTCGGCCTCCTGGCCGCCTGGCACTAGCAGCAGCAGGCCGGGGCATGGCAGCCGTCCCGCCAGCTCCGCCGCCTCCCACCAGCGGCGATCCTCCGGCCCTGACGGCCGGCAGACGGCCACCACCCAGCCTCCCCGCCGGTGCTCCGCCCAGGCGGCCCCGATGGCGGCCGCCAACAGGGTTGCACCCGCTGCGCCGGGCCATTCGCGGTGATCGCCGACCTCGATCGGCAGCAGTCCTGCGACCAGGTCATCGCAGAACAGCCTGATCCGGCCGGGGAAGGACACTCCCGCCTCCAGGCGCGCCAGGATGGCGATCAGATCCGCGACGTCTGCGTGCATGGTTCCCCTGCTTGCCCGACCCTGCCCGTGGTGAAGCTGCCATGCTCCAGCGATCGGCACGCCCTTTGGGCAGTATGCCGGGTGAGGAGAGCCATGCCAACCGTCGCCATCGTCGGCGCCTCGACCAACCCCGATCGCCCCAGCCACCAGGCGGTGCTCCTCTTCCTGGCTCGCGGCTACACCGTCTGGCCGGTGACGCCTGCCGCCGCCAGCGTTGCCGGCTGCCCTGCCTACTCACAGCTCAGCGCGCTGCCGGGGGCATGCGACATCATCTGCATGTATGTCAACCCCATGCGCGGCCTGGCGATGCTCGACGACCTGGTCGCTGCCGCACCGCAGGTGCTGTGGCTCAATCCCGGTGCCGATGGGGAACCGCTCGCCTCGGCCGCGCGGGCGCGTGGGCTGAAGGTCGTCGAGGCCTGCAGCCTGGTGGCGCTCTCCTATGGCGACCCCCTGCAGCAGGTGCGATGAACCCCACGCCACCCTCCCGTGCCATCCGCCTGATCGCCGGGAGCGCAGCGCTGGCCATGGCCGCCGTCATGCTCCTTGCGACCGCGAGCATCATCCCGCCAGCTGCGCCGCAGCCGATACCGACGTCATCTCCTCCGGCAGCTGCTCCGGCCGAGCCGCCGCGCTGGCCGCCGATCGATTGGTGGGACTGGGGCATCAATCGCGTCCTGACCTCGTCGGAACGCGGACTCATGGCCGGAACCGGCTGCGATACCCTCTTCGCCCTGGCAGGAGCCATCTACCAGGTCGGCCGGGAACCGCTGTGGACCCCGCAGGGTCGACCGGGGGCGCCTGCCAGCGGGGTGAACACCCACCTGGTGGTGCGCATCGATTCGGAACTCGGCCGGGCACTTGATGCGGCGAGCACTGCCACACTGGTGCCGATCCTGGTCGCCGGATTCCTGCGCAACCGCACCCCCGAGACTACCGGACTGCAGCTCGACTGCGATGTGCCGACCAAGCGCCTTATCACCTATGCCGATTTCCTGCACCATCTGCGCGCCCAGCTGCCTCCCGGCATCCAGCTGTCGGTGACCATGCTGCTCGATTGGACGCACAGCAAGGATCTGCAAACGCTCGCTCGCGAAGTCGACTTCGTGGTGCCCCAATGCTATAGCGCCCTGGCCCCCTTCGCGAGCAGCGACACCGCTGTGACTCTTGCCAGCAACATCCAGGGCACTCTGCAGCGCCTCGAACGCGCGCGCGTGTCCTACCGTCTGGGCCTGCCGACCTTCGAGCAATGCAGCCTCTTCGGCGCCCGTGGCGAACTCGTGCGTGCGACCATGCCGGTCTCGCCGGAGGCCGCGATCAGCGTCGGCGGGCTGGTCAGCCGCATCTCGCATGGCGATGAGACCACCATCGAGATGTCGTTCCCCGCTGCCACCCAGCTCGCCGGTACGACCATCGCCGCCGGTGCCCACCTGCTCTTCGGCGGCCTCTCGGCCACCGGCCTCGAGCATACCCTCGAGGCCCTGCGCAACCGCATGCCCGCTCATTGCCTGGGCGTCTGCCTCTTCCATCTGCCCGGCACCGAGGCAACCCGCTCGCTGACCATCAGCCAGGTGGCCGCAGCCGCGAACGGCATGGTCCGGCCCGCCACGGTGTCGGCACGCCTCCTGCCACAGGGTGGCGGACGCTGGACAGTGGTGCTCTCCAATCGCGGTGATGAGGATTGGTTCGATGTCGCATCCCCTGCGCATATCGCAATCCACGCCTCCCATGGTGGCATCCATCTGGGCGCGCACGTCCCCCATCCCGGCCTGATCCGCGCCCAGGTGACCTCCGAAACCCCTTCGGGCTCCGCATCCCCGGTCAGCGCCTGCGCGATCGATGTCGGCGTGCTGCGCGCCGGGGATGTCGTCACCATCGAGGATCTGTCCGTCGATCCCGGCTGCACGCCCATCGGCACCATCTGGTGCCGGGGCCGCAGCTCGGAGGTCGACACCGCCATCCGCTGAGACGCCAGGCCAAGCGGGCTGACGCGGCGCCTCCTCGTTCGCCGCACTGCTGACATCCGGCTGGAATGGCGGGGAATGCCAGCCGCCTAAGATGGCTCCATCCGTGTACGAACTGCGAGAACGCCATGCGAGCAGGAGCTCATTGCTCCCTCCACTCATCGCATAGGCTCGCTGGCCGCCGGCGGTCGCAGACCGGCTTGCGCCAGGCGCCTGCGATCGTCCAGGATGCGGACGCTCGGGCCACCTGGCACCACCCAAGGCGATTCCATGCATCACATCGGCACACCGGCTGCGCTGCTGCTCCTGCTCATCATCGCCTTGCCCGGCTCCGGCCATCCGCTGGCTGCCGCCGAGGATGCGGCAGGGGTGCAGTCCGCTTCCTCGGCGCTCCGCCCCAGCCCATGGGGCTTCACCTCCTCGGCCGAATGGTTCGGCGAGTATCCGCGCTTCGATCCGCTGATGGCCGCCGCGGGTGCGCGCTGGCTGCGCGCCTTCCCGGAGTGGAATACCATCGAACCCATGCCGGGCGCTCGCAGCTGGTCGTCATCGGATGCCCTGGTCGCCAGCGCCAGGGCCGATGGCATCGGCATCAGCGGCGGCTTCTGGTACTTCGCGCACTGGGCGACGCCAAAGGGGGATACGCGTTCGTGCCCGCTCAAGGACATCTCCTCCTGGAGCAGCTATGTCCATGACGCGGTGGATCGCTACCGTGCGGATATCCGCGACTGGGAGGTCTATAACGAATTCAATGGCAGCTTCTCGGTCTCCTCCGACAAGCCCAAGGACTACGCCGATCTGGTCATCGCGGCCAGCGTCGCGGCCAAGAAGGCCAATCCGCAAGCACGCATCGGCATGAGCTGCGCGAACTTCGATCTCGGCTTCTTCGACCGTGCGATCAAGGCGGGGGCGGGCGGCTCATTCGACTTCATCTGCGTCCATCCGTATGAGAACCTCGAGGCGCTGATCGCAGGTGGCGAGTATGGCTTCCTGAGCATGGCCGGAAGCATCAGGAAGATGCTTGCCGACAACCATCAGCGCCCCGGCATCGGCCTGTGGATCACCGAGTTCGGCGTGCAGTCGCCGGTCAAGCCGGACGCCATGAGGGATGGGGTGCAGGCCGATGTCCTGGCCAAAGGCTACATCCTCTCCCTCGCCCAGGGCTTCGAGCGCATCTGCTGGTTCGAGGCCCGCGGGCCGTCGTATGGCCATGGCACCGATTTCGGCGTCATCCGCCAGGATTGGAGCTTGCGTCCGAGCTACTCCGCACTGCAGGCGATGACCGGCCTGCTCGGCGATGAGCCGGCCTATGTCGGCTGGCTCAATCTCGCCAATGGCGGCTATGGTTTCGTCTTCCAGGGCCGCGCCGGCCCGCTGCTGTGCGCCTGGTCGTCGAAGGGGCCCGCACGCGCCATCACCTTCACCGCCGATGTCGAGGTCGCGGATGTGGCTGGCAAGGCTTCGCCCCTGCCGGCCGGCAAGGGCCTGACCCTGCACAGCTCGCCGGTCTATGTCACCAAGCTGCCTGGCGATCTCGTGACCCTCGCCAAGGCCAATGCCGCCAAGCCCTTCCCCTGGGGCGGCGACTATGCCACCGCGCGGGAGGTCAGCTGCCTGCTGGCGGCGACCAACACCGAGAAGGGCATCAGCCAGGTGAATCCCCAGACCACCGTGGTGGTCAACCTGCTCGATCACTCGCTGCGCCGCAGCAATCGCGGCGGTGGGGGCGAGGGCATCTATGCCTATTTCCGCGCCGATCCGCTATTCGCCTCCTTCGGCAACGCCAAGCTCGAGATCACCGTCGTCGCTCGCCTCGCTTCCGAACAGCCGTCCGGCATGGATGTCTGCTATGAATCCCTCTCCGGCTACCATGCCACCGGCAAGCGCTGGGAGATCCCGAAGGGCGATCAGTGGCAGGAGCACTCATGGACGGTCGATGACGCCAATTTCGTCGGCGGCTGGGGATGGAATTTCCGCACCGACATCGGCGGTTCACCGGGCGACGTGCTGATCCGGGAGGTGCGCATCCGCAAGCCCGCTGCCGATGGCGGCTCGGCACCGCCTGCGAAGGGAGCGCCCGCACGATAGCCGAGCAGCGCGGGAGCGAGGACAGCTCAAGACAGGCAGGGTCAGGAGATCGATTTCCTCCATCTCCCCTCCTTGAAGGCGGACAGGAGCAGTTTCGCACGCCCTTCCCCAAGTTCCCGATAGGATGTCGCCTGGGTGAAGAAATCGTTGAGTCCGGGGATCGACGCCATCTCCAGCGGATCGATATTCGGGAATCCCATCGTCCAATCGCCGAAATCCCGCTTATCTATGGCCTCCACGATGATCTTGGTGATCTGAGCATGCCGCCTATCGCCGGATATCCTCCTGAATATCAGCTCGACGCTGTCACGCTCCCCTTCCAATATCTGGAAGAACGAACTGCTCTGATAAAGGAGGAGTCCTGAGACGTGAGCGACGGCATCGCTCCCGTGGTGGACACGCTGCTATAGATGATGTGGATGAGCGTCATGTGAATCCCTAGCCGGTGGGCCGTGACGATCATGCTGCTTCTCTTGCGTGCGGAGCTGCACGGAGCACTCGCGCGCAGCACGAACGCTTTCGCTGGCGTCAGTGATTAGCTGGTATCGTCGCCATCCATATGCTTGTCAGCAAGGCAAATACGCCCGTGCCACCGACACGGCGGGCACCAGAGCGGAGGTGAGCCGAGCAGGCTGATTGCCTCCATGACATCCGACAGGATCGGCCGTAATGGCGAGTAGACCCTCGACACACTTCAACCACATGCGAGATCTTCCCGGGTTGCGCGTACCGTTGAATTGCTCGTTCTCTTGGCAATCCGCCCCAGTTTCCCGTTTCGGCCCATAATCCCAGCTGCCTCCTCCAAGCCCGCCTCTCCTCCACCATCCCGCCTCTCTTCATCCCGGCGCATGCATGCACGACTGCCTCGACTCCACCGGATCGTGGTACAGCTCATCCTCCCTGTCCCTGCTCACCCCATTGCCTGTGAGCAGCTCGATCCATCAATCCCAGGTCTTGAGGCTCTCGCGCACCGAAGTGCCCTTCTGCTGGCCGAGGAAGCCGAGGCCCTCGAGCTGCTCGACGTAGGCGGTGGCCTTGCTGTACCCGATGGTGAGCTTGCGCCGGAAGAAGTCGGCGCCCGAGTGGCCGCGCACCGGCGCGCTGGTGCCGGGCTGGAGCAACAGCATGTCGCCCTTGCCGAGGAGGCTCTCGGCACCGCTGACGTCGAGCACCGCACGCGAGTTCGACTGGTCGATCACGTGGAGCAGATGCGCTAGGGCAGGTTGAACTGCATAACTATAGGAGTGGTAGGCTCATAATGGCTATTCGTACAATATATACATGGTGTTACTTTGAAATTATACTTTCGAATGTACAATTTGAAGTTAGACTATTGGCATGCACTCCTACTCCCTCCGCAGTTTTCGTCAGAACCTCACTCGCGCTGTGCAGCAGGTTGCCGCGGGCGAAGTGGTGACCATAACCAAGCGTGGGCGTGAGATCGCACGCCTGGTGGCGCCGACGACCGCCGGAGCCTTGAAGCCAATGCCCTCGATGGCCAAGGAGCGCGCGGCCATGATCGCCGAAGGCGCCGTAGTCACGGACTCCACCGTGATCGCCTTGCGTGAAGAAGAGCGCGCGTGAGCGGACTCTACCTCGACACCTCGGTGCTGGTTGCCTATTACACCCCTGAAGTCTTCTCTGCCCGAGCCGATGCAGTCATCACTGGCGCCACCGACCGGGTGGTCAGCCCATTGTGCCTGAGCGAGGCCAACGCCGCATTGCGCGCCAAGGTGTTCAACGGGACCCTGAGCGTGCCGAATGCGGTCGCGGCCCGTGATCGAATGCGTGAGCACTACGCCGGTGGCTTCTTCCGCACCGTACCGATCGATGATCGGGTCTTCGACATGGCAGCCAGCATCGTGTGGCAGCTGCTGGTGAAATTACGCACGCTCGATGCCTTGCACCTGGTGGTGGCGCAGTCCGCCGGTTTGCACTTCGCCACTGCGGATACCCGTCTCCGTGATGCGGCCAAAGCGGCCAACGTCCTGGTCGTCTGGGCCGGAGCCTGAGCGATATTCGCGTCGGAGACTTGGTGTGGTGGCCTTGCTTGCGAGGATACTCGTTCCGCGCCAGCGTTCGCGGTTCGAAATATACATACGTCAGCCGATGAGGATTTTCCCTGCACTGCTGGCGGAGAACATCATGAGCTTCTCTTCGCATTCGCTTCAATCCAAGCCGCGAACGCGGCCTCGGTCATCTCACCTGCGGCGAGTGCGAGGGTCCGTACTGCGGCGTCGGCTTCACTCGCGACAAAACGTTTGCCGTTGATCTCGAGGAACGCCACTGCGACTAGAAAGGCCGTTCGTTTGTTGCCGTCGATGAACGGGTGGTTCTTGGCCAAACCGAACGCATAGCTCGCCGTCAATGCGAATAGGGTCGGCTTACCGCAGGCGAAATGGTTTCGCGGACGGCCCAGAGCCGGATCCAACAGACCCTCGTCGCGTAGCCCGGTCGATCCGCCGAACTGTGCCAGCGACTCCTCATGCAGCATGAAGACAACTTCACGCAGCACCCATTCCGGTTCCTTCACTTGGCGAGTTCTCGCAGCGTATGGCGGCAGCGCTTCATCAGGTCCTGGGCCACGTTCATTTGACGTGTGACTTCGGCTGTGGTCGGGCTAAGGCGCACGCTGCCGTCCGGTGCTTCTGTTACGGAGAGGGTATCGCCATCACCGACCTTGAGATATGAAAGCGCCTCCTTTGGCAGCACGATGCCCACCGAGTTGCCGATCTTGCGCAGTTTCAGTTCGTGGATCATTGCAAAAGCGTAGCCACTAATGTAATAACGTCATACTTGAGCCTGCGCAGTATCCGCCCACTCTCCCTAACCCATTCGCCCGACTCCCATCCGCCAGCCCGCACAGGATTCTGCCCCCTTCCACGTTTACTGCCTCAGCTCCACCGGATTGTGGTACAGCTCGTCCTCCTCGTCCCAGGTCACCCCGTTGCCCTTGAGCTGCTCGATCCAATCATGCCATGACTTGATGATCTCACGCAGCGGGCATGTAAAGCCAAATCCTGGAGGATTCGGCGCGTTGAAGCTCCCCTTCCTCGCCTCCTGAGTTCCAGTCACCGCTCCCCTCGGGACCTCTTCCTGGCAAGCTCTGCCTTATTTAGGCCCGCTATTGCCATACGTACGTCAATACGTACGCTGGGAGCAAGGAGACTGATCATGAGCACCGTCACCGCGAGCGCAGCCCGCAGTCGTCTCTATCGCCTCATCGATGAAGCAGCAGAATCGCATATGCCGATCACCATTACCGGCAAGCGCTCCAATGCTGTGCTCATAAGTGAATCTGACTGGAATGCGATCCAGGAGACCTTGTACCTGACTGGAATTCCCGGCATGCGCGATTCCATCGTCGCCGGCATGAAAGCCCCCGTGGCCTCCTGCGACAAGGTGCTGCGCTGGTGACCAGCGTGTCGGTCCCCTGGGTCCCGGTTTTCACCAAGCAGGCTCAAAAGGATGCGAAGAAGGCGAAGTCGGCCGGCTTCAAACCCAGGATCGAATCGCTGCTTGCCGTTGTGGCCACCAACCCCTACCAGAACTCTCCGCCCTATGAGCGCCTGATGGGCGATCTGGCAGGGGCCATATCGCGCAGGATCGACATCCAGCACCGCCTAGTCTACCATGTCATGGAGAAGCAGAGGACGGTGAAGATCCTGCGCATGTGGACCCATTACGAGTGAATCCCAACCTGCGGGATTGGTAGATACACCGAAATCTTTCCCAGCTCGCGGCATCGGCCCCTGACAATCCAGAGCATCGCAGACGGGCCCCGCCTTGGTCACAACCGAGGTCTTCGACCTCTCCTCCATTCATCGAAGATGATCAGCTATCGATCAGACGTGCATTCTGATCCTACTGCCTTAGCTCCACCGGATTGTGGTAGAGTTCGTCCTCCTCGTCCCAGCTCACCCCATTGCCTTTGAGCTGCTCGATCCAGTCATCCCACGACTTGATGATCTCGCGCGCGGCGGTCCCCTTCTGCGGGCCGATGAAGCTGAGATCCTCGAGCTGCTCGACGTAGGCGGTGGCCTTGTTGTAGCCGATGTTGAGCTTGCGCCGGAAGAAGTCGGCGCCCGAGCGGTTGTAGCGGCACATCGACTGCACCGCCTCGTGGAACTGGCGGTCGGAGATCCAGTCGCTGCCACCCATCGAGCCGCTGCCGCCGCCCCCCTCCATTTGCACCGCGCCCACCTTGAGCACCTCGTCGTCGTAGGTCGGCGTGCCATGGGCCTTGGCGTGCTCGATGATGGCGTTGATCTCCGAGTCCTTGAGCCACACGCCCTGCCCGCGCACCGGGGCGCTGGTGCCGGGCTGGAGGAACAGCATGTCGCCCTTGCCCAGGAGGTTCTCGGCGCCGCTGACGTCGAGCACCACGCGGGAGTTCGATTTAGATAGGGAAGGGAATCCATGGCCTCTAAACATCGCGGTTGCCCCCTCGGGTACGGAATGGTCGCGCCCACATGGAGGTGGATATTCGCGGCGGAGATCGGGTGTGGCGGCCTTGCTCGCGAGGAAACTTCGTCGCGTCCATAGTTCGCAGTTCGGAATATACATACGCCAGTTGATATACTACCCCCTGGCTTGGTCATCACCTTGGCAATGCGCCGCTTTCCCCTGTTTCCTGCCCCTGCGCCGCACTCCCAGCCAACCGCCCGCACCGGATTCCGCCCTACTGTCATCACCGTCTCCGCTCCGCATCCAGCTTGCCCAGTCCTGCTTCACTCAAATGAAGACAGCAGGCGAAACCGCGAATCTCTTGGCAAGGGCTGCAACCTGACGGACATTCAGCGTACGTTTACCACGGAGAATCTCCGAAACGACGCCCTGGGAACCAATCTCGGGCAGGTCCCGCTGGGACAAACCGTGCTCGTCCATGAGCGCCTTGAGCACATCCAACGGGGAACCTTCTGGCAATGGATCGTGCTCCTCCTCATAGGCATGGACCAATGTGCCAAGCGTGTCGAGCAAGCTGTAGAGTGGGTGGCGACGGTCGTCCCCGATCAGGTCAACCAGGCGGTCGATCATCATGGTCATGCGACGATAATCCGCCTCTGTACGCAAGCGGAACGCACCAGAGACCTTACCCCATGATTCCTGCAGCCCCGAGGGCATCACATCTTGAGTGGTGATTGATATCATAGCTCACCCTTCTTTAAGTCGATCTTGCTGTATTCGGCATGCGTCAGGATGGCACGTACGTAAACCTTGCGCCGGTCAAAGTGAATTGCCGTAATGAGCCTGAAGTCATTCCCGCCAATATTGAACACGATGTACTTGGATACCGGATCAGCATGTGGAAATGTTTGTCGCAGGTGCGCTATGGAGGAAAATGTGGACCTGGATACGATGCGATACCACGCAGACAATGGCACACCGCTCTGCGGATGGCGTCTGGCAAACTCGCGCAGACGCCGCCGTGTTATGATGTGCATTCCCATGGCGGGTGCCTACTCGCGAGGATATACCGCATTCCAAGACGAAGCAATCTCAAAGTGAGATACCCTGATCGAACACGCAGCTCATCGAGTTAAGATATACCCAGCACTCCCTTTCAGCGCCAAGATTCGGAACCCCACCATGCAGCTATGGCACCTGAGCGCTCTACTGCCTCAACTCCACCGGATTGTGGTACAGCTCGTCCTCCTCGTCCCAGCTCACCCCGTTGCCCTTGAGCTGCTCGATCCAGTCATCCCATGACTTGATGATCTCGCGCGCCGCGGTGCCTTTCTGCGGACCGATGAAGCCGAGGTCCTCGAGCTGCTCGACGTAGGCGGTGGCCTTGTTGTAGCCGATGTTGAGCTTGCGCCGGAAGAAGTCGGCGCCCGAGCGGTTGTAGCGGTACATCGACTGCACCGCCTCGTGGAACTGGCGGTCCGAGATCCAGTCGCTGCCACCCATCGAGCCGCTGCCGCCGCCCCCCTCCATTTGCACCGCTCCCACCTTGAGCACCTCCTCGTCGTAGGTCGGCGTGCCCTGCGCCTTGGCGTGCTCGATGATGGCATTGATCTCCGAATCCTTGAGCCACACGCCCTGGCCGCGCACCGGCGCGCTGGTGCCGGGCTGGAGGAACAGCATGTCGCCCTTGCCGAGCAGGTTCTCGGCTCCGCTGACGTCGAGCACCACGCGCGAGTTCGACTTGTCGACCACGCGGAAGCAGATGCGCGAGGGCAGGTTGGACTTGATGAGTCCCGTGACCACGTCGGCGGAGGGCCGCTGGGTGGTGAGGATGACATGGATGCCGCAGTCGCGGCTCTTGGCCGCCAGGCGCACGATCGACTTCTCGACCTCCTTGTT